>Ga0315287_10000256_pt1 | contig 47011 bp, 47 predicted proteins | sample YL17G11_0_MG_FD_205037 | JGI IMG/M metagenome (GOLD analysis project Ga0315287, IMG submission 205037) | Sediment microbial communities from Yellowstone Lake, YNP, Wyoming, USA - YL17G11_0 | ecosystem: Environmental > Aquatic > Freshwater > Lake > Sediment | place: USA: Wyoming | collected...
ATCAAGGCCCTGCACGACCTGCGCTTCCGGGTGACGGTCAACACCGACAACCGCCTGATGAGCGACATCTCCATGTCGGGGGAGTTCGCCGGCGTCCACAAGGCCTTCGGCTGGGGCCTCGCGGAGATGCGCTGGCTCACGATCAACGCCCTCAAGAGCGCGTTCATCCCCTTCGACGAGCGCCTGGCCATCATCGACGACATCGTGAAGCCCGGCTACCACGACCTCCTGGCCGTCGCCGCGGCCTGACCGGTTCCGGGTCCTGCATCGGGTCCCCCAGCGCCCGGATTCAGGTTTCGGAAGCTCGGACGGTGACCGCGATCAGGTCGTGGTCGGACAGCGGGGTGTTGTCGGGAGCGAGGGCGGGGAGCACCTCGGGGTCGGTGGTGATCAGGCCTCGGGTGAGGAACCAGTCCAGGTTCAGGTGGCCGCGGCCGCGGGCGAGGCGGTGCGTGGGCTCGTCGGTGTTGGCCGCGGACCAGTCGTAGCCCCGTTCGGCGGCCTCGGCGAACAGGGGCTCGTGGTCGACCGGGTCCAGGAAGCGCTCGGGGCGTAGGTCGCCGCCCACCTCCTCCCGGCCGCTGAGGTCCATCGTGTGGGTGTTCAGGTCACCACCGATGACCACCGGACGCCCGGCGGCATAGGGCTCGATCAGGTCGAGCAGGTCGACCAGCTGTCGGGCCCGGCCCGTCGGGCCGCCGTGGCTCTCCAGGTGGGGGGCCACGACGACCAGGTCACCCACCGTGGCCACGAGGGCACAGCGGCCACCGACCCGGGGCTCGGTGTTGTCGTCGGCGTACCACTGGCCGTCGAACTCGAAGCGGACGACAGCCGCGCGCTCCAGCGGGAGGCGGCTGAGGATGGCGCCGCCGTGCACGCCGAACTCGTTGCGGGTGCCCAGCGGGAGCTCGATCCGCTCCTCCTCGCCGCCCAGCGAGAGCTCCACGAACTCGACGGCGAAGGCGAAGGCCATCCCGAGGCGGTCAGCCAGCTCCCGGGCCACGTACCGGTTCCCCGACCGGGCCATCCCCCCGTCGGCCTCGGAGACCAGGACGACATCGGCCTCGGCCGCCTCGAGCAACTCGACCCAGTCGTCGAGCCGCCGCCCGCGCTCGAGGTTGGCGGCCACGAACCGCAGCGAGCCCTTCGGGCTCCGGGAGGCCCGACCACCGACCTCGACGACGTGGAAGCAACCGGCGTCGGCCACGGCCTGGCGGTGATCGGTGCCCGGCTGGGGCAAGACCGGGTCGGACAGGTCGTCGACCGTGGTGGTGACCAGCGATGGTGTCGCCAGGGCGAGGGCGACCCGGCTGGCGTTCTCCATCCGGTCGGCGGCCTCGGTCAGCGGCACCCACTCACTCTCGTGCTCGGCCGGGCCGGGCTCGGTGTCGTCGACATCGGCCAGGAAGAAGTGGCACTCCTTGGTGACGCCCTTGGCCGTCGGCTGCGCGGCTTCGACCAGCGGGGTGCAGGACACGAGCCGGAACCCGGTCTCCTCGGTCACCTCCCGGGCCAGCGCGTCCTCGGGCGACTCCCCCGCCTCGATCCCCCCGCCCGGGAAGTACCACTGCTCGTCGGCCTGGTCCCACACCAGCAGCACGCCCCCCTCCCGCCGCACCACCCCGTACGCCCCCGGCCGCCGCACCGTCATCGCGCCCGCTGCCCCATGCCCAACGTGCGGCAGATTCCCGGATAGGCGCGGTGATCCGGCGCAGGAACAACTTGCGGCCCGACACCGGTCACCGGATGCGAGCCTGGACGGTCTGGGCCAGGGTCTCGGCATCGTCGACGGTGACGATGTAACGGCGGTCGCCGGTCAGGGCGAAGATCACGCCGGGCCCCCGGCGGAGGATGACGGCGGCTTTCCTCAGCAGCCGCAGGCTGCCCCGGTAGCCCCAGCCGCCATAGCGGACCGGGCGCAGGTCGGGCACGTACTCCAGCCGCTCGATGTCGGCCAGAGGGACGCGGACTCGGACCCACCCCGGCCAGGCGAAGGTCGTGACCAGATGGGTCTCGTCCACCGTCACCACGATGCGCCGGAACTGCACCCCGACGATGCCGACCCCGACCCCCACCGCGGCCGGCACCACGAGCTGCGTCGCCACCGACAGTCCTACGCCCGACAACGCCACCGCGACCGCCGCCCACACGGCCCACCGGGCTTCCGCCGTCCAGGTCACTCGGCCTCGGCCAGGGCGCCGGCCAGTTCGGCGGCGACCCGCGCGTTGTTGACGGCGAGGGCGACGTTGACCTCGAGGGTGTTGCCGCCGGTGGCGTCGACGAGTCGGCCGAGGATGAACGGGGTGACGGCGGCGCCCCGGACTTCGGCGGCGTGGGCTTCGGCCAGGCCGGCCTCGATGGCGGCGTCCAGCGCCTCCCGGGGCAGGGCGGCCTCCTCCGGGACGGGGACGGCCAGCACCAGGCCGCCGGTGTGGCCCAGGTCGCGGGCGGCCCGCACCACGGCGGCGGCCTCGGCGGGCGTCTCGACCCGGTGGGGCACGGGGACGCCGCTGGAGCGGCTGTAGAAGGCGGGGAACTCGTCGGTCTGCAGGCCGAGGACGGGCACCCCGAGGGTCTCCAGGTACTCGATCGTGCGGGGCAGGTCGAGGAAGGCCTTGGCCCCGGCCGTCACCGTGGTGACGGGGTGGCGGGCGATGGCGGGGAGATCGGCGCTGACGTCGCCGGTCTCGGCCACGTCCCGGTGCACGCCGCCGATGCCGCCGGTGGCGAACACGGCGATGCCGGCAGCGGCGGCCAGTGACAGGGCACCGGAGACGGTCGTCGCGCCCGAGGGCCAGCCGCCGGCGACGGCGACCGGGATGTCCCGGGCCCCCAGCTTCCGGTCGGCGATCAGGACCCGCTCCCAGTCGACCTCGTCCAGGCCCACCCGGGCCTCGCCCGCCAGGACCACGGTCAGGGCGGGGACGGCGCCCCCGGCCCGCACCGCGACCACACAGGCCTCGAGGCACTCCCGATTGACGGGTGGGGGCAGGCCGAACTCGCTGAAGATCGTCGACTCCAGCGCCACGACCGGCCGCCGGTCGGCCAATGCGTCGGCCACCTCGTCATGGATCCGGATCAAGCCACTCCCCTCGCGGTCGTCGGTTCCGGGACCACCAACGCGTGACCCAGCACGCGTGGCTGCACCCGGAACCGGGTCATGCGGGTTGCCATGCGTCGCCGCCGGGGCCGCGGAGGACATGGGCGGCGACCTCGCTGCCCTGAGCCACACAGTCGACGGGGTGCTTGCCGGCCGTCCAGGCCACCAGGAAGCCGGCGGCGAAGGCGTCGCCGGCGCCGGTCGTGTCGACCACGCCGGCCACCGGCGGCACGGGGACCTCGGTCACGCCGTCGGCCCCGATCAGGCGCACCGCGTCCGGCCCGTGCTTCTCGACGATGAGGCCGACGCCGGGCAGCGGGCCGTCACCGTCGAGCAGGGCGGCCTCGTCGGCGTTGGGGAAGATCACCGACGGCCGCACCTCGGCCAGCAGGGCCTTGAAGCGCTCGACGCCGTACTCCTCCAGGAGGGCGGACGACGACGGGTCGATGGTCACCGGGATCCCCCGCTCCCGGGCCATGGCGGCCAGGTCCAAGCAGCTCTCGGCCAGCCGATCGACGAAGAGCGAGTAGGCCGGAAGGTGCAGCACGTCGACCCCGGCCAGCCACTCGGGCTCGGCCGTCGCCAGCTCGGTGGCGGCCGCCCGGTCGGTCAGCATCGTGCGCTCACCCTCCGAGTCGACGAGCACGACGATGGACCCCGTCCGGCCGCCGAACCGGGCCACGACCTCCACTCCGGTCACGGACAACCCGTGCAGCAGCCGGTGGGCCAGGTCGTCGTCGCCCACCTGGCCGACGAACCGGGCCGATCCACCCGCTCGGACCGCGGCGGCGGCCACGTTGGCTGCGCTCCCCCCGCGCTCCCGGGTGATGCGCACGACCGTGTCGGAACCGATGGCGATGGGGCCCGGGAGCCACACGACCACGTCCTCGATCAGATCTCCGACACACAACAGCACCGGCTCAGGGTAGAAGGGGGGCGTGATCGACGTGGTGGCCCTCGACGGCGACGACACGCTGTGGCACAGCGAGAATCAGTTCGTCATGACCCAGGACCGGTTCACTTCGCTGCTGGCCGGCCACGCCGACCCCGACGAGCTGGACGCCCGCCTCATGGCCCACGAGCGGGAGAACCTCCAGGTCTTCGGCTACGGCGTCAAGGGCTTCACCCTGTCCATGATCGAGACGGCCATCGAGGTGACCGAGGGCCGTATCGACACCGCCGACATCCAGGCCATCATCGACGGGGCCAAGGAGATGCTCCAGCACCCCGTCGAGTTGCTCGACGGGGTGGCCGAGACGGTGGCCGCCCTGGCGAAGGACTACCGGGTGATGGTCATCACCAAGGGCGACCTGTTCCACCAGGAGAGCAAGCTGGCCCGCTCCGGCCTGGTCGAGGACCTCTGGCAGGTCGAGATCGTGGCCGAGAAGGACGAGCCGTCCTACCGGCGCATCTTCGACCGCTACGGCCTCGATCCGGCCACCTTCGTCATGGTCGGCAACTCGGTGAAGTCCGACATCCTGCCGGTCCTCGCCCTGGGCGGCCGGGCCGTGCACATCGAGTACGAGCTGACCTGGGAGATGGAGCACGCCGAGGCCGACAAGACCCACGACGGCTACTGGGAGCTCGACACCATCCGCGACCTCCCCGCCCTCCTGACCCGGATGTGATGCTGCCGGGTACCGCCCCGCGTCGAGGAGGACGCAGGGGTGGGCCCGGATGGGGAATCAGAGGTCGGCGAGGTCAGCGAGGTCGGCGAGCTTGACGACCTTGGTGGTGATGGGATCGGGGACGCGTTCGGGGAGGAACCAGCGGAAGCAGAGGAAACCCCGGCGGTTGCCCTGGAGGGAGAGGCCATTGGGGTGATCGGGCTGCTCGTGGGCCAGGACGATCGTGAAGGAGCCGTCGTCGTTCAGCACGGCGCGGCCATGGTTGATCGTGATCCGCTCGTAGTCGTAGTTGAAGCAGTGGAGGAACGGGCTCCAGGGGTTGAGGCTCCAGAAGGCACACTCCGGTGAGGTGCCCTCGATGATCAGGGCCTCGTCGGGGGCCAGGTCCCACTTGCCGAAGGCGTACGCGGCGTCTCCCGCGCTCCAGCCGAAGTTGTCCTCGGGCACGGGGTACGGGTCGTCGAACTGGTTGCTGTCCGGGTTGGCCTTGTGGCCGAGGTTGCGCTCCTCGTCGACCTCGTCCTGCTGGCCGACCGGGATGGGGATCATCATCGCCTGGTCCTTCAGCCAGGTCATCACGGCCCCGAACCGGCGGGCGGCGTCGGCGTCGGACTCCCGGTAGGTCGCCGGTCGGTCCGACGCCTCCATCTTCCACGCCACCCGCTTCTGGGTCTTGGCGTCGACCAGGTAGTCCCGGGTGATGGCGTGGACCGCATCACCGTTGATCTCCATGAAGACGCCGTCGTAGTCCGCCGGCTTCTCCGGCCCCATGAGGAACTCGAACTCGCCGTTCGGGCCGAGCTCGAGCTCCCGGTTGTTGACGGTGCCCACGATGCGCGTCGTGTAGTGCCCGTCGTTCGGACCGCCGTAGACGGTGAGCGAGAAGTAGACGGCGTCGCCCGCCGTGCCCGTCACCTTGTAGGTCCGGGCCGGGTCGACGGGAGCGAACTGGTAGTAGGCGTCGGTGTTGTCCCCGCCCCACTTCTTGTACGGGCCGACGATGTCGACGAAGCGGGGGGCCGCCGAGTCGCCCCACAGGTAGACGTCCATGGCCACCTGCAGGATCGAGAAGATCCACTTGTAGCCCATGACCACGAGCTGTTCGTCGTCGGCCACATTGTTGTCGCCGACCATGAACTCGTCGTCGAACGTGGACAGCAGCTCGATGAGCTCGTGGTACGCCCGCGTGATCTCGTAGTCCTTGGCCATTGCTGCCCCCGTGTGTGCTGCGGTCGGTCGGTTCAGGCGCCCTTCGGGTGCCAGACGGTCTTGTGCTCGAGGAACGCCTCGATGGCGTACGGCGACTCGGCGGTCGGCGAGCGCCAGTCGGCGTCCGGGCCCGTGGCGCGGGTGACCCGCATGACGCTGTCGGCCGCGGCCCGCTCGGCCTCGGCGGCCAGGTCGGCGTCATCCACACCGGTCAGGTCGACGGCGTTGACATCCCGGTGGCCGGCGAACCACGGGACGAGCTCGGCCCGCTTGCCCGTGAGCAGGTTGATGACCCCGCCGGGCACGTCGCTGGTGGCCAGGGCCTCGCCCAGGGTGACGGCGGGCAGCGGCAGCGCCTCTGACGCGAGGGCCACGACGGTGTTGCCCGACACGATGATCGGCGCCAGCCGGGACACGAGGGCCAGCAGCGGGGCCTCGTCGGGGGCGACGAGGCCGACCACCCCGGTGGGCTCGGGCACCGTGAAGTTGAAGTACGGGCCGGCCACGGCGTTGGCCCCGCCCAGCACGGCGGGAAGCTTGTCGGCCCACCCGGCGTACCAGACCCACCGGTCGATCGCGGCGTCGACCTCGCCCTCGGCGTCGTCGATGCCACCGGCGGCCAGTTCGTCGACGAACTGGCCCCGCCGCCCCTCCATGATCTCGCCGACCCGGTAGAGGATCTGCGCACGGTTGTAGGCCGTCTTCCCGACCCACCCCGCCTGTGCCGACCGGGCCGCCTTGACCGCATCGCGCAGGTCCTTGCGCGACCCGAGGACGGCGTGGGCCAGCAGCCCGCCGTCGGGCCCGTTCACCGGGTAGGTGCGGCCCGACTCGGACCGGGGGAACCGGCCCCCCACATAGAGCTTGTAGGTCTTGGGGACGCGGAGCCGGCTGGCGCCGGCTCCGCTTCGCTTCGTGTCGCGTGGCCCGGTCATGCGCCGACCAGGTTGAGGTAGGGGGCGAGTCCGTGGCGGCCACCCTCCCGGCCGAAACCGGACTCCCTGTAGCCGCCGAAGGGGCTGGCCGGGTCGAACTGGTTGAACGTGTTGGCCCACACGACCCCGGCCCGCAGGCGCTCGGCCATCCAGAGGATGCGGCTGCCCTTCTCGGTCCAGACCCCGGCCGACAGCCCGTACGGCGTGTTGTTGGCCTTCTCGACGGCCTCATCGGGCGTGCGGAAGGTCAGCACGGACAGGACCGGGCCGAAGATCTCCTCCCGGGCGATGCGGTGCGACGGGGAGACGCTCGTGAAGACCGTCGGGGCGTGGAAGAAGCCCTTGGCGGGCAGCACGCAGTCGGGCTGGTAGATCTCGGCGCCCTCGTCCACCCCGGATGCCACCAGCTCCTGGATCTTCTCGAGCTGCTCCCGGCTGTTGATGGCGCCGATGTCGGTGTTCTTGTCGAGCGGGTCACCCACCCGCAGCGTGTCCAGGCGGGTCGTGAGCCGGTCGAGCACCAGGTCGTGCACCGACTCCTGCACCAGCAGGCGGGAGCCGGCACAGCAGACGTGGCCCTGGTTGAACCAGATGCCGTTGACGATGCCCTCGACGGCCTGGTCCAGGGCGGCATCCTCGAAGACGATGTTGGCCGCCTTGCCGCCGAGCTCGAGGGTCAGGCGCTTCCCCGTCCCCGCCAGCTCGGCCTGGATGCGCTTGCCCACGCCGGTCGAGCCGGTGAAGGCGACCTTGTCGATGCCGGGGTGGCTGACCAGCGCAGCTCCGGTCGCCCCCGCCCCGGTCACGATGTTGACCACGCCCGGCGGCAGCTCGGCGTCCTGGAGGACCTCGGCCAGCAACAGCGCCGTCAGGGGCGTCGTCTCGGCCGGCTTGAGCACGACCGTGTTACCCGTGGCCAGCGCCGGGGCGAGCTTCCAGCTGGCCATGAGCATCGGGAAGTTCCAGGGGATGATCTGGCCGGCCACGCCCAAGGGGGCCGCCCGGCGGCCGGCGAAGGCGTAGTCCAGCTTGTCGGCCCAGCCCGCGTAGTGGAAGAAGTGGGCGGCAGCCAGGGGCAGGTCGACGTCGCGGGACTCCTTGATGGGCTTGCCCCCGTCGAGGGTCTCGAGGACGGCGAACTCCCGGGAGCGCTCCTGGAGCAACCGGGCGATCCGGTACAGGTACTTGGCCCGCTGCCGGCCGGACAGGTCCCGCCAGCCCGACTCCCAGGCCTGACGGGCGGCGACCACGGCGAGGTCGATGTCCTCGGCCCCGCCCTCGGCCACGGTGGCCAAGTGCTCCTCCGTGGCCGGGTTGATCGTCGGGAAGTAGCTCCCCGAGCGGGGCTCGACCCACGCACCCCCGATGAACAGGCCGTAGGTGTCCCGCAACGAGACGATGGCCGTCGACTCGGGCGCCGTGGCGTACTCGAGGGTGAACTCGCCGGGCTGGGTCAGGTCGGTCACGGCATGAAGCCCTGGCCAAGACCGTTCTGGTGGCTGCCCGGTGTCGTGGAGAACACCGGGGTGCCACCAGAACGGGCGGTCGACGGTCGCGGGAGGGTGGTCATGGGTGGCTCAGTCGATCGTGAAGTCGTCGGGGCGCTGGTAGCGGCCGGTGGCCAGCCACCGCCGCTGCATGAGCAGGTCGTTGAGCAGGCTGGAAGCGCCGAGGCGGAAGCGTTCGGGCCGCAGCCACTCGGGGCCGAGGGTCTCGCCCACGATCACCAGGTACTGCCAGGACTGCTTGGCCGAGCGGATGCCGCCGGCCAGCTTCAGGCCGACGACCTGCCCGGTCTGCTCGCGGAAGTCCCGGATGGCCTCCGCCATGCACAGGGCGACCGGCGGGGTGGCGGCGGCGCCGATCTTGCCGGTGGAGGTCTTGATGACGTCGGCTCCCGCGGCCATCGCCAGCATCGAGGCCCGACGCACCTGGTCATAGGTCCCCAGCTCGCCGGTCTCGAGGATGACCTTCAGGTGGGCCCGACCGGCGGCCTCCTTGGAGGCGACGATGTCGTCGAAGGTCGCGGCGAAGTCACCGGACAGGAAAGCCGACCGGTTCAGCACCATGTCGATCTCGTCGGCCCCCGCGGCCACGGCCCGGCCGATCTCGTCGACCCGCGTCTCCCGCGGCCCCAGCCCCGACGGGAAGGCGCCGGCGACGCTGGCCACCAGGACGCCGGACCCGGCCAGGGCCTCGGCGGCCACCGCCACCATGGCCGGATAGACGCAGACGGCGGCGACCGACGGCACGGACCGGTCCGTGGGATCGGGGCGCACCGCTTTGGAACAGAGGGCGGTCACCTTGCCGGGGGTGTCGGCCCCTTCCAGGGTGGTGAGGTCACAGCAGCGGATCGCCAGGTCGAGGGCGGCTGCCTTCGTCTCCCGCTTGATCGACCGCCCGGACAGGGAGGCGGCCCGGGCTTCCAGGCCGACCGCGTCGACCGGGGTGACCCGCACGCTCACCCCGCCCACCGGGGGGATGGACAGGCGCTCGACGGGCGCCAAGTCGGTGTCGGCCACGGTTTGGACCGTACCAGCGCCCCCTGAGCCATGATTCGGCCCATGGACACCACCGTGGTCGACCACCCCCTGGCCGCCGAACGACTGACCACGCTGCGGGACGAATCCACCCCCCGGCCCGAGTTCCGCCGGGCGCTGTCGGAGCTCTCGTGGCTGCTGGTCTACGAGGCGGCCCGGGACCTGCCCGCCGAGACCTTCCCGGTCCGGACCCCGCTGGCCCCGGCCACGGGGACCCGCATCGACCCGGTGCCGTTGATCGTGCCCGTGCTGCGGGCGGGCCTGGGGATGCTCGACGCCGCCTTCACCATGCTGCCCAACGCCGAGGTCGGCTTCGTCGGCCTGCGCCGCCACGAGGAGACCCTGGACTCCGAGGAGTACATGACCACGGTCCCCGACGACCTCGATGGGCGCCCGGTCATCATCCTCGACCCGATGCTGGCCACGGGCGGGTCACTGGTCCACACCGTGGAGATCATCGAGCGCTCGAACCCGGGGCCGATCAGTGTCGTCTGCGTGCTGGCCGCCCCCGAGGGCATCGCCCACTTCGCCGACCGCTATCCCGACGCCCGGGTGGTCACGGCCTCCGTGGACGAGTGCCTGAACGACGTCGGCTTCATCGTCCCCGGCCTCGGCGACGCCGGCGACCGCCAGTTCGGCGTCCAGTAGCCCGTTCCGGAGACCGCCCGGTGCTGTCCACCCCCACAGGGCAACCCCCAGAACCATCGAGCTCAGGCGTCCAGGGCCTGGTCCAGGTCGTCGATGAGGTCCTCGATGGTCTCCAGGCCGACGGACAGGCGGATCAGGGCGGGGTCGACCTCGAGGGCAGAGCCGGTGACGGAGAGGTGGGTCATGACCGAGGGCTGCTCGACGAGGGACTCCACTGCGCCGAGGGACTCGGCCAGGGTGAAGAGGCGGGTACGGGCCACGACGTCGGCCGCGGCTTCGGCGCCGCCGGCGACGACGAAGGAGACCATGCCACCGAAGTCCCGCATCTGGCGGTGGGCCACCTCGTAGCCGGGGTGGGTGGCGAGGCCCGGCCAGCGCACCTCCCGGACCTTCGGGTGGTCGAGCAGGAACTGGGCCACGTCGTGGGCCGACCGACAGTGGCGCTCCATCCGCACGGCCAGCGTCTTCAAGCCCCGCAGGACCAGGAAGTCACTGAACGGGGACGAGACCGCGCCCGTGGCGTTGCGGATGAAGAACAGCTCCTCGGCCCACTCGTCGTCGTGGAGGGCGACGAAGCCCCCGACCACATCGGAGTGGCCACCCAGGTACTTGGTCGTCGAGTGCACGACGGCGTCGGCTCCGTGCTCCAGCGGGCGTTGGAGGTAGGGCGTCGCGAAGGTGTTGTCGACGATGCAACGGCCGCCCCGCTCGTGGGCCAGGCCGCAGAGCACGCCGATGTCGGCGATGGACAGCAACGGGTTGGAGGGCGTCTCGACCCAGACCAGGCGGGTCTCGGGCGTCCACGCCGCGGCGACGGCGTCGATGTCGGACAGGGCCACGGCCGTGTGGGTGATGCCCATCGGGCCGTAGACCTTGTCGACCAGGCGCCAGGTGCCGCCGTAGGCGTCGTCGGGGACGATCAGGTGGTCACCGGGGCGCAGCGAGCGCAGGACGGCGTCCTCCGCGGCCATGCCGCTGGCGAAGGCGAATCCGTGGGTGGCTCCCTCCAACGAGGCGAGGGCGTCCTGCAGCCCCTCCCGGGTCGGGTTGTTGGAGCGGGAGTACTCGTACTCGGCCTTGCCCGGCTCGTGCTGGGCGAAGGTCGTGGCCAGGTGGATGGGCGCGACAACGGCCCCGGTGGCCGGGTCGGGGTCCTGGCCGGCGTGGATGGCCCGTGTCTCGAAGCCCACCGGCCGGTCCTCCTCGGTCACGGTCGGGACCGGGAGCCGGCGATGAAGTCGAGCACGTCGGAGCGGGTCAGGACGCCGACGGGGTGGCCGGCATCGATGACCACCACAGCGGGCGCCTGCTCGAGCAGGCCCACGACATCGTCCACCGGCTGGCCCGAGCCCACCGTGGGCAGCTTGGCCTCCATGACGTCGGCCACGGGCCGGTCCAGGACACCCGGGTCCCGGAAGGCGGCGTCCATGAGGGCCACGTCCCGCACGGCACCGACCATCTCGCCCAGGACCACAGGTGGCTCGGCCTGTACCACGGGGAGCTGGGAGACGTCGTACTCCCGCAGGATCTCGATGGCGGTGCGCACGGTCTCGTCGGGATGGACGTGGACCAGCACCGGCAGGTCGGCCCGCTTGCGGCCGAGCACGTCGCCCGCGGCGTGCTCCCCCACCCGCAGGAAGCCGAAGTCGGCCATCCAGGCCTCGTTGTAGATCTTGGACAGGTAGCCCCTGCCGCTGTCGGGGACGAGGACGACCACCACCGCGTCCGCCGGCAGGGAGCGGCCGACATGGAGCGCGGCCCAGACCGCCGTGCCCGTCGAGCCCCCCACCAGCAGGCCCTCGGTGCGGGTGACGGCCCGGGCCGTCAAGAACGAGTCCCGGTCGCTGACCTCGATGATCTCGTCGACCACCGAGCCGTCGTAGGTGCCGGGCCAGAAGTCCTCGCCGATGCCCTCGACCAGGTACGGCCGGCCGGTGCCCCCGGAGTAGACCGAGCCTGCCGGGTCGGCCCCGATGATTCTGACGTCGGGGTCCTGGGCTTTGAGGTAGCGGCCGGTGCCGCTGATGGTCCCGCCGGTACCGATGCCGGCGACGAAGTGGGTGATGCGACCGGCGGTCTGGCGCCAGAGCTCCGGGCCGGTGGTGCGCTCGTGGGATGCCGGGTTCTCGGGGTTCCAGTACTGGCTGGGCGAGTACCCGCCGGGACGCTCGGCCGCTATGGCTTTGGCCACCGAGTAATAGGAGTCCGGGTGGTCGGGGGCGACGGCGGTCGGGCAGACCACGACCTCGGCGCCGTAGGCCCGGAGGAGGTCCATCTTCTCCGGGCTCATCTTGTCGGGCATGACGAAGACGCAGTGATAGCCCCGGCGAACGGCGATGATGGCCAAGCCGACGCCGGTGTTGCCCGAGGTGGGCTCGACGATGGTGCCGCCGGGCTGGAGGAGGCCGTCGCGCTCGGCGGCGTCGATCATGGCCAGGGCAGGCCGGTCCTTGACGCTGCCGCCGGGGTTGAGCAGCTCCAGCTTGGCCAGGAGGTGGCAGTCCAGGTCATGGCCGATGCGGTCGAGGCGGACCAGCGGGGTCTCCCCCACCAGGTCCTCGAGGCGGTCGGCGACCTCCATCGGTGGGCCGGGGTCGTTTGCGGGCAGGACCCGCACGCCCCGGGCTACCGCCTCCGGGGCGTGCTCGTCGGTGTAGAGGATGACGGGGAGGCCGGCGTCATGCAGGACCCCGGCCACGACACCGGCGTCGGCCACCGGGCCGGTCACCCCGACCCGGCGCGGGCGGTGCGATCGCAGGTCGGCCACGAGGGTGACGGTGTCGGCGGGGTCGACCAGCTCGATGCGGCGCCGGGCCCGGGCCGCCAGGTGCTCGATGGGCTCACCCCCTCCGACCACCACCAGCGCGTCCATCCCTCTGGTCTACCCCGATCCCACGCCCATCGTCGTTCTGGGTGCACGCACCCGCATTCCACCGCGGCGGAGTGCACCCAGAACCGAAGCGGTCAGCCGGAGAGGCGCTGGTCGAGGTCGGTGGTCAGATCGGTGAGGGCGGCGTCGGCTCGGCGGCGGGCGCCCGGGAGGTCGCCGGCCACCGGGGCCACCACCTCCAGGTAGCACTTCAGCTTCGGCTCGGTGCCGCTCGGGCGCATGACCACCCGCGAGCCACCGTCCAGCGAGAACAGCAGGGCGTCGGTCACCGGGAGCCACGGGTCGTCGAGGAGGTCCCGGACCTGCTCGACCGCCCGGCCGCCCAGCGTGCCCGGGAGGTCCCGACGGACCCCCGCCATCCGGGCTGTGATGCGGGCCAGGCCGCCTTCGCCGTCGAAGCGCAGGGTGAGCGCGCGGGTGGCGTGCAGGCCGTGTTCTTCGGCCAGAGCCGCGAGCCGGTCGTGCACCGTCTGGTCCCGGGTCTTCAGGTCGGCCACCAGCCCGGCGAAGGCGAGGGCGGCGCCGATGCCGTCCTTGTCCAGCACGACGTCGCCCACGAGGTAGCCGAGGGCCTCCTCGTAGCCGAAGACGAAACGCCACTCGGGGTGGGTCAGCGCGGGGCGGGCGATCCACTTGAAGCCGGTCAGGGTCTCGGCGAAGTGGACGCCGTGGGCGGCGGCCATCCGGCCCAGGAGACGGGAGGAGACCACCGTGGTGACCACGAGTCGGTCGTCGCCCTCGGTGTTGCGCAGGACGTGGTCCGCCAGCAGGGCCCCGATCTCGTCACCGGAGAGGGCCCGCCAGTCGGCCCCGTCGGCGGTGGGGACGGCCACGCCTAGACGGTCGGCGTCGGGGTCGTTGGCCAGGACGACATCGGCCGCGGCCGCCCGGGCCCGCGCCAGAGCGAGGTCGAGTGCGCCGGGCTCCTCGGGGTTGGGGAAGGCCACCGTCGGGAAGTCCGGGTCGGGCTCGCCCTGCTCGACGACCACGTTCGGCGCCGGGAAACCGGCCCGGCCGAAAGCGGCGAGGAGCACGTCCCGGCCCACCCCGTGCATGGCGGTGTACACGATGTTGACGTCCCGGGCGGCGACGAGGCCACCGGCGAGCACGGCATCGAGGTAGGCGCTGACCACAGCCGCCCCCAGGACCTCGATGCGGGGGTCGTCGGGGTCGGCCACGGCGATGGGTCCTTCGGCGGCGACGGCGTCGATGGCGGCAGCGATCTCGGCGTCGGCCGGGGGGACGATCTGGGCCCCGTCGCCCAGGTAGACCTTGTAGCCGTTGTCGGCGGGCGGGTTGTGGCTGGCCGTGACCATCACCCCGGCATCGGCCCCCAGGTGGCGCACGGCGAAGGCCAGGACCGGCGTGGGTAGCGGGAGGGGCAGGAGCAGGGGCCGCCCACCGGCCGCGGCCACGACCCCGGCCACGTCCTGGGCGAACACGTCGGACTTGTGGCGGGCGTCATAGCCGATGGCGACCGTGGCGCCGTCGGGCAGGAAGCGCGCCAGACCGGCCGTGGCCTGGCGGACCACGACCCGGTTCATGCGCAGCGGGCCGGCGCCGAGCGGCGCCCGGAGCCCGGCGGTGCCGAAGGCCAGGCGACCGGCGAAACGACGCTCGAGCTCGGCTTCGTCGCCCGTCTCCAGCAGGGCCCGGAGCTCGGCCCGGGTGTCGGGGTCCGGGTCGAGGGCCCACCAGGCCTCGGCCGTGTCGGCGACACTCACCCGGGACGCCCCGGCAGTTCGGTGATGGCCTCGCCGTAGTGGTCGAGGGCGAACCAGCGGACCGGCAGGCCCGCGCCCTCGGCCCATGCCGCCTCCACATCGACCCCGTCGGAGGACGGGCCGAACACCCAGAGCTCGTCACAGCGCATGAGCAGGTTGTTGTTGGCCCGGCGCACGCGGTCCTTGTCGACCAGTCCGTAGAGGAAGTAGCCGCCCAGCATCCAGGGGTTGACCGGCACCGCGTCACGGTCGAGGACGAAGGCGCAGATCCGCTCGCGGAGGTAGGCGGACTCGGCGGCGTGGGCGGTGAAGACCAGCGGGTGCCGGTCGAACAGGGCCTCGGCCGGATGGGGCCGCGGTGGTTCCGCTACGGCAGACACAGCTCCGTACCCTACGGGCGGTGCTGGAGGACATCCGAGAGGGCTGTGCCCGGGTCGCGGCCCGCGCCCACCACGTCCACCTCATGCCCGAGGCCGTGCCGGTGCTCGCCGCCGACCTGGCCGGCGAGGGCCTGGGGACCGATCCCGAGGACCCCGCCCACCACGCCGTCGGCGACACCGAGGAGGACCGGGCCCGCTTCGTGCTCGCCCTCGACGCCGTGAACTTCGGCTCGGGCTGGTTCCCCGTGCTGCGCAAGGCCCCGGGCGCGTCGGGCTACCACACGATCGCCGGGGCGCTGCGGGACCGGGGCGGGGTGTCCGTGGCCGAGATGCGGTCGGCCCGCGGCGAATGGTGCGCCGAGCTCTTCGGCCAGGACCCCGACGGGCCGGTGGCGGACCTCATGGGCCTGTTCGCCCGCTCCTGGAACCGCATGGGCGAGGTCATCGAAGACTTCGGCTCGGCCCTCGAGCTGGTCGCCGCCGCCGGCCAGTCGGCCGACCGCCTGGTCGAGCTGCTGGCTTGGGAGCACCGGATGTACCGGGACGTGAGCGAGCACGACGGCGAACGGGTCCCCCTGTTCAAGCGAGCCCAGATCACCGCCGTCGACCTGGCCCAGGCCTTCGGGGGCGAGGGCCCCGGCCACTTCGACGACCTCGATCGCCTGACCATGTTCGCCGACAACCTGGTCCCCCACGTTCTCCGCCTGGCCGGTGTCCTGGCTTACGACGACGCCCTCCTGGCCCGCATCGAGGCCGAGGACCTGCTGGAGCATGGCTCAGCCGAGGAGGTCGAGATCCGGGCCGTGGCGGTCCACGCCGTCGAACAGGTCGTCGCCGCCCTCCGCGACCAGGGCGTCGCCGACGCCACCGCGGGCCAGGTCGACATGGCCCTCTGGCATCGCGGCGGCCGCCCCGAGGCCAAAGCGATCCCGCGCCACCGCACCCGCACCACCGCGTATTGACGGCGTTCTGGTGGCAGCCCGGTGTCGTGGAGAACACAGGAGCGCCACCAGAACGGTTCAGATGCGGCGAACGAGGTGGGCGAGCAGCCCGCCGAGGCGAGCGCCGGCCTCGCCGCCGGCGGCCAGGACCTCCTTGTGGTCGAGGGAGGCAGGGGCCAGGCCGGCGGCCAGGTTGGTGACCAGGGACAGGCCCAGCACCTCGAGGCGGGCGTGGCGGGCGGCGATGGCCTCCAGGACCGTGGACATGCCGACGAGGTCGGCGCCCATGGTCGCCAGCATGCGGATCTCGGCCGGGGTTTCGTACTGCGGGCCGTTGAGGCCGGCGTAGACCCCCTCGGGCAGGTCCGGGGTCAGCTCGTGGGCCAGGGCTCGCAGCCGCGGCGACCAGGTCTCGGTCAGATCACAGAACCTCGGCCCGTACGGCTCCGGCGCCTCCGGCCCGGCCAGGGGCGAGTGGCCGGTCAGGTTGAGGTGGTCGGCGATGAGGACCGGCGTGCCCGGGCCCCACTCCTCGCGCAGGGAACCGGCGGCGTTGGTCAGGATGATGGAGCGGCAGCCGGCCGATGCGGCCACGCGCACGTTGTGGACCACCGCCGAGACCGGGTTGCCCTCGTAGCCGTGGACCCGCCCGAAGTAGGCGAGGACCGGCGTGCCGTCGGCGTCCAGCGATCGGATCGTGCCGCCGTGGCCGGCCACCGTCGAGCGGGGGAAACCCGGCAGATCACTGGCCGTCACTTCACCCACCGTGGTCCCGATGCGGTCCGCCGCCGGGCCCCAACCGGAGCCCAGGACGAGGGCCACGGCGTGCTCGGCCACGCCGACGGCCGTCGCCAGGGCATCGGCCGCCTCGGCGGCGAGGGCGTACGGGTCGGCGGGATCAGCCATGCGGTCCATCGTCGCGCGACCATGGCGGGCATGGGACGGTCGCTCACCCGCACCGAGGTCGAGGCCTTCGACCACGTCCCCCGCGATGTCGCCCTTCGGGCCCGGCTCTACCGGGTCCGCCACCTCTCGCCGGGCGCCCACGGCATGACCCTCGGCCGCCGGGTGATGCTCCTGCGGGGCCACGAGGACAACCGCAGGCTCATCGCCCACGAGCTGGTCCATGTCGGCCAGTTCGCCGAACAGGGCCACGTGCGCTTCCTGGCCCGGTACCTCGCCGACTACGCCCGCAATCTGGTCCGCCTCCGAAGCCATCGGCCGGCCTACCTGGCCATCACCGCCGAGGTCGACGCCCGGGAAGGCGCCGCCATCTGGGGCCGGGCCCACCCGGATCTGCTCGATGGCGCCTGATCCGGTGATCTGGCGTCCAGCGCGCCCCGGATTCGTGTGGCGCGAGACGCCGGAACCCGTCGGGAGGCGGCGCGATGACAGCTGAGCCCCTCGCGCTCGTCGGGCTGTCGGTGAGCGGGGGCCTCGGGCCCTGGGCGGCGGCAGGGTTCGCCGTGGCCGACGACCGACTCGTGATCGGCCGCGTGCTGGTCCGCCCGGCCGACGCCGGCGAGACCAGAGGGATCGTGGCCTGGTCGCTGTCCGGCGTCGAGGACGGGGCCGTGGACGGCCTCCTCACCGTCGCTCCCATGGTGCCCGACGCCCCCGCACCGAGCCACCCGAACCGGACCGTGGCCATAGATCACCTCGTCGTGGCCTCGCCCGACCTGGATCGGACGACCGAGGCGCTGGGCGCGGTCGGCATCGAGCTGCGCCGGGTCCGGGACGCGGGCCGGATGGAACAGCGCTTCTTCCGCCTCGGGCCGCTCATCCTGGAGCTGATCGGCCGACCCGGCGATCACGGCGCCGGGCCCGCCGCGTTCTGGGGCCTCGCCCTCACGGTGGACGACATCGACGCCACCGCCGTCCTGCTGGGTGCCCGCCTCGGGCCCGTGACCGAGGCCGTCCAGCCCGGGCGGCGCATCGCCACCCTGCGCCACGAAGCCCTCGGCATCCCGGTGCCGATCGCCGTCCTCAGCCCGCCACCACCCCGCCCGTCCCCGTCGTAGGGTGGCGCCGTGCTCGACCACGTCTTCACCGACGCCATCGGCGCCCTCCGCGACGTCTTCGAGAACAACCTCCTCGAGCGCCAGGCCTTCGAGGAGCGCTTCCAGGCCGACGTCCTGCTGGGCGACCTGACTTGGCAGACCAGCTACGGCCTACCCGGCGAGGGCCTGCCGCCCCGGGTCCGGGCCGACATCACCCTCGAGTGGCCGACCTGGGCCCAGACCGCGTACCGCTCCTGGTACATCGGCGAGGAGTTCGACGAAGGCCCGACCATCCAGATCGAGATCGTCCTGCGCATCCAGCGCCTCTCGGCCGAGCCCGACCCCAAGACCATCCTGGACGTGCTCCCCGAGGAGAGCCCGGCGATCGGTTCGCTGCCGTTGGAGCGGTCCACCCCGACGCTGGAGACGCTCTACGCCCGCGACCTCGACGACCGGCAGTGGGCCATCGAGGTCAGCTACGAGGGCCTCTACCTGCTCGACAACAAGACGCTGGAGGACGGCTCGGCCCTCGACGAGGACTTCGCCGCCATGGGCGGTTGGATCGCCTCGACCCTCGTCCGGCTGGGCGACCTGCACCTCGCCTACCTGCCCGCCGAGGGCGAGGGCTGAGATGGGCGACGCCGTGCTCTACGCCGTGGCCGACCGGGTCGCCACGGTGACCATCGACCGGCCCGAGGCCCGCAACGCCCTGAACACCGAGGTCCTCGGACTGCTGCCCCGCTACGTCCGGGAGGCCGAGGCCGACGATGCCGTCGACGTGATCATCCTCACCGGCACCGATCCGGCGTTCAGCGCCGGCGTGGACCTGAAGGAGGCCGCCGCCGGGGGCCAGGGCGATGCCTCCGACGCCATCGGCGCCGTCATCGAGTCCCGCCAGGGCCCGCTGCCGCCGCACACCAAGCCCGTCATCGGTGCCGTCAACGGCGTGGCCGTGACCGGTGGCCTCGAGCTGGCCCTGGCCTGCGACTTCCTCATCGCCTCGGACCAGGCCCGGTTCGCCGACACCCACGCCCGGGTCGGGGTCATGCCCGGCTGGGGCCTCACCGTCCTGCTGCCCCAGGCCATCGGCGTGCGCCGGGCCCGGGAGATGAGCACCACGGGCAACTACGTCGACGCCGAGCAGGCGTGGGCGTGGGGCCTGGTCAACCACGTCGTCCGCCACGACGAGCTGCTCGAGTTCTGCCGGAGCCTGGCCGCCGACATCGTCTCCAACGACCAGCCCGGCGTGCGCCAGATCCTGGGCACCTACCAGCAGGTGGTGGCCACGACCGTGGCTGAGGGCTGGGCGATCGAGGGCCGCCGGGCCGCGGCGTGGCCCGGCAACCGCTGGGACCCCGAGGAGATCGCCAAGCGCCGTCAGGCCGTTGTCGACCGCGGCCGCTCCCAACAGGCCTAGCCCGCCGCTGGTTGCGGCCGAGGTTCAGTCGAACCCCGGTTCCGGCGGAAGATCCTGGTAGTCGGGGTCACGCTTGTCGGTCTGGGCGGCGAAGGCCTCCATCATGTCGCCCCCCTGGAACATGCCGGTCTGCCAAGTGGCCACGTAGTTCAGGCCGTCGGCCACGGTGTGGTCCCGGCTGTAGTTGATCATCTCCTTGGTGCCCCACACCGCCAACGGGCTCTGGGCCGCGATCTCAGCCGCGATCTCGAGCACCCCCACGACGAGGTCCTCGTGGGTGTCGAAGAGCTGATTGACCAAGCCGACCTCGACGGCGCGCTGGGCGCTCATCCGGCGACCGGTGTAGGCGTACTCGCGGGCCACGCCCTCGGGGATCAGCTTGGGCAGGCGCTGGAGCGTGCCCACATCGGCGGTCATGCCGATGTTGGTCTCCATGATGACGAAGAAGGCGTCGCTGGTGGCGTAGCGGCAGTCGCAGGCGCACACCATGTCGACCCCGCCGCCCACACAGCCCCCCTGGATGGCGGCCAGCACGGGCATGCGGGCCCGCTCGAGGGCGGTGAAGCTCTCCTGCAACAGGGCGGCGCTCAGGCGGAGCTGCGAGCGCTGACGGCCGAGCTCGGCGTCGGCGGGGGCGGCGCCGAGCAGGGAGGACTGGCCGGTGAACACCGAGAGGTCCATACCGGCGGTGAAGTGGCGGCCGGTGGAGGACAGGACGACGGCCCGGGCCTCACCGGAGGCGCTCAGCCCCCTCACGATCTCGGGCAACTCGCGCCAGAACTCCGGCGTCATGGTGTTGAGCTCGTCGGCCCGCTTCAGGACGAGGTGGGCGACCCCGTCGGCGACGTCGACATCGAAGCAGGTGTAGGGCATCCGGCGAGGCTAGGACACGGGCTCACGCCAGAGCCCGGCGCGGTCCTCGGCCACCGTTTCCCTGCGAGGCCCTGGCCTTCTCGTAGTCCCCCGTGAAGATCAGACCAGGACGCGGCCGGCGATCTCGCTCAGGGCGATCTCGGGACGGGCACCCAGGTGGCTGATGACCTCGGCCGCGGCGGCGGAGCCGAGGCGGGCGCAGGTGGTCAGGTCCAGGCCCTGCGTGTAGGCGTAGAGGAAGCCCGCGGCGTACAGGTCACCGGCGCCCGTGGTGTCCACCACCTCGGTGGGCTCGGCGGGGATGCGCAGCGTCTCGTCGGCGGTGACCACGACCGAGCCCTGCTCGGAGCGGGTCAGGACCGCGATCTCGCAGTGGTTGCGCACGTCCTCGACGGCGTCCTCGAAGCCGTCACCCGGGTAGAGCGAGCAGATCTCGTGCTCGTTGGCGAAGAGGATGTCCACCCGCTCGTCCACCAGGCGGAGGAAGTCCTCCCGATGGCGGTCCACGCAGTGCCCGTCGGACAGGGCGAAGGACACCTTGCCTCCGGCCTCCCGGGCCCGGTCGAACGCCTTCTCGATGGCCTCGATGGTCTGGGGCATGTCCCAGAGGTAGCCCTCGCAGTAGACGACCTTGCTCGAGGCGACCAGGGCCTCGTCCACGTCGGCCGGGTCGACCAGCGAGGAGATGCCCAGATAGGTGCTCATGGAGCGTTGGGCGTCGGGGGTGACCAGGATGAGGCAGCGGGCCGTCGACGGGCCCTCGGTGCCGGCGGGCACGTCGTAGTCGACCCCGCAGGCCCGGATGTCGTGACGGAAGATCTCGCCCAGCTGGTCGTCCCGGACCGTGCCGATGAATGCCGACCGGCCGCCGAAGGAGGCCACACCGGCGACCGTGTTGGCCGCCGAGCCCCCCGACGTCTCCGACGCGGGGCCCATCGCGTCGTACAGCAGATGCGCTCGCGGCTCGTCGATGAGCGTCATGCCCCCCTTTTCGATCCCCCACTCCTGGACGAAGGCGTCGTCGGCGTGGGTGATGGCATCCACGATGGCGCTGCCGAGGCCCACCACGTCATAGGTCTTGTCGCTCATGAGGTGCGCGAGGCTAAGGGCCTGCGGAGGGTTCCGCCCAATGTGCGTCGGGCTGTCGAGGGGTGGCGTGCTGACAACCGGTGCCCGGAGGCGCGTAGCCCGCCGTCGCTAGCCTCGGCGGGTGCCCGACGACTCCGCCGCTGACCCGTACCGCCTGCCGCGCACGGTCGTGCCGTCCCGCTACGACCTGACGCTGCGCCCCGACCTCGACGCCGCCACCTTCACCGGGACCGTCCGCATCGAGGTGAGCGTCCGGGCGCCCACGGCCACGGTGCTGCTCAACGCCGCCGACCTGGTGATCGACGAGGCCGCGGTCGTCACCGGCGACACCCGCCACGCGGCCCGCACGGAGCTGGACGAGGCGACCGAGCGCCTGCACCTCCACCTCGACGAGCCCCTCACCGAGGGCGACGCCGTCGTGGAACTGGCCTTCACGGGGGTGCTGAACGACCAGCTCAAGGGGTTCTACCGCAGCACCTTCACCGACGACGGCGGCCACGAACGGGTCCTGGCCACCACCCAGTTCGAGGCCACCGACGCCCGTCGGGCCTTCCCCTGCTGGGACGAGCCCGACCTCAAGGCCGGCTTCGCCGTCACCCTCGAGGTGCCCGACGACCTGCTCGCGGTGTCCAACGCGAGGGAGGTGGCCCGCCAGCCCCTCGACGACGGCCGGGTCCGGATCCACTTCGCCGAGACCATGGTGATGTCGACCTACCTGGTGGCCTTCGTCGTCGGCCCCCTCGAGGTGACCGACCCCGTGCCCGCCGGCGGCGTCGACCTGCGGGTGGTCCACCCGGTGGGCAAGGGTGACCTGGCCCACTACGCCCTCGAGGTCGGGGCCTTCTGCCTCGACCACCTGGCCGGCTGGTACGACCTGGCCTACCCCGGTGACAAGTTGGACCTGGTCGCCATCCCCGACTTCGCCTTCGGGGCCATGGAGAACCTGGGCTGCGTGACCTTCCGCGAGGTCCTCCTCCTGGTCGATCCCTCCACCGCCACCCAGCCCGAGCTGCAGAACGTGGTCGACGTCATCGCCCACGAGCTGGCCCACATGTGGTTCGGCGACCTCGTGACCATGCGCTGGTGGAACGGCATCTGGCTCAACGAGGCCTTCGCCACGTTCATGGAGATGGCCACCACCGACGCCTTCCGCCCCGACTGGGAGCGGTGGACGGGCTTCGGCGTCTCCCGCTCGGAGGCCCTCGACACCGACGCCCTGCACAGCACCCGGCCGATCGAGTTCGAGGTCACCTCCCCCGAGGACGCCGAGGCCATGTTCGACGTCCTCACCTACGAGAAGGGCGCGGCCGTGGTGCGGATGCTCGAGCAGTACCTGGGCGAGGACCGCTTCCGCGAGGGGATCCGCCGCTACCTGGGTGCCCACCAGCACGCCAACACCGAGACCACCGACCTCTGGGATGCCATCGAGGAGGCCACCGGCGCGCCCACCCGGCGGATCATGGACAGCTGGATCTTCCAGGGCGGCTATCCGCTGGTCGGCGCCGCCGTCGACGGTGACCGGCTGGTGCTGACCCAGGAGCGCTTCACCTACCTGCCCGATGCCGACCCAGCTCAGTGGGCCGTCCCCGTCCTCGTCGCCTGGGGGACCGACAGCGGCGAGACCGGCAGCCAGCGGGTGCTGTTGGACGGCGCTCGCGCCGAGATCGACCTCCGTGAGCCGGTCGACTGGGTCCTGGTCAACCGGGGTGGCTCCGGCTTCTACCGGGTCCTCTACCCGCCCGAGTTGCGCGCCGCGCTCGCCGACCGTGCGCTCGACGTGCTGGAGCCCATCGAGCGCTACCAGTTCCTCGACGACCTGGCCGCGGCCGCACTGGCCGGACGGCTCCGGGCCACCGACCTGCTCGAGGTCGTCCTCCGGTTCGAGGGCGAGACCGACCTCTCCGTCTGGCAACGCCTGGTCGGCTCCCTGCACGGCCTGCGCCGCCTGGTCGACGGTGACGCCAAGGCCGAGCTGACGAGGCGGACCGCCACCCTGCTGGCCCCGGCCTACGACCGCCTCGGACCGCTGCCCGTCGACGGTGAGAGCGACCGCGACGCCGAGCTGCGGGCCCTGCTCTTCGGTGCCCTGGGCACGCTGGCCGAGGACACCGGGGCCCGGGCCCGGGCCGCCGACCTGCACCGGGCGTACCTGAAGAGCCGGTCGTCGGTGGATCCGGCCCTCGCCGCGGCGGCGGCCGGGATCCTGGCCGATGTGGGTGAGGCCGCCGACTACGACGCCTTCCTGGAGCGCTTCGGGGCCGCCGCCGACCCCCAGGTGGAACAGCGGTACCTCTACCTCCTGGCCGACTTCGAGGACCCGGACCTGTTCGCCCGCACCTTGGCCCTGACCCTGACCGACCAGGTCCGCTCCCAGAACGCCCCGTATGTGATCCGCCGGGGCCTCACCAACCGTGAACGGGGGGCCGATGCCTGGACCTGGATCACCGAGCACTGGGACGAGGCCAACGCCCGGTTCCCCTCCAACAGCATCGCCCGCATGCTCGGCGGGGTCCGGGCGCTGGACGACGCCGGCCTGGCCGACGAGGTGGAGGCGTGGCTGGACGAGCACCCCGTCCCCCAGGGGGACAAGCAGGTGCGCCAGGCGCGGGAGCGCCTCCGGGTGAACGTGGCGTACCGCGCCCGTGAGGCCGAGAGCCTGAAGGTCCACCTCGCCGGGCCGACAGGTACGGGGTGAGTCGACCGCGCCGTCTCCAGGTCTTCGCCGTCGAGCCCGACACCGTCCAGCTCTCCTGGGGGGCGCTGACGCCGGGCCCGCTGACGGTCCGCGCGATCGCGGGTGTCGACGGCGAGGTCGTCGCCGAACAGGACATCGAGTCCGATGGCGCTCCCGGCGTGGCGCTCCTCGCCGGCCTCGCTCCGGACACCGACCACGTCGTTCACGTCGGCGAGCACCGCTTGGCCGCCCGGACCCCGGCCCCACCCCCCGGTCGGGAGCTCTACCGGTTCATGACCCTGTCCGACATGCACCTCGGGCTGGCCCACTTCGGCCTGCGCAACACCATGCGCGAACGAGACATCGAGGAACTGCACACGCTGCGCTGCACCCGGGCCGCTCTGGCCGAAGGAAAGGCCTGGGGCGCTCAGCACCTCGTCCTCAAGGGAGACCTCGTCAACCACGGCACATCCGACGAGTACGACCTGCTCGGCAAGGTCCTGGCCGAGGCCGGCCTGCCCACCGAGGCGATCCCCGGCAACCACGAGGTCAAGCCGCACCGCGAGATCGACCACGACGAGGCGTTCACCCGGCTGGGGTTGACCGTGCCGGACGAGGGCCTGCACACCGTGGACTTCCCCGGCCTGCGCCTGGCCCTCGTCGACTCGACGATGGATGGCGTGAACACGCCCCGGCTCGACCACGTCATCCCCCACCTCGGTGAAGCCATCGACCGCCGACCGGCGCTCGTCCTGCTCCACCACCACCTGCTGCGCTTGCCGGTCTCGACCTACTGGCCGCCCGGGGTGCCGTCCCCGCTCGCCGGGCGCTTCCTCCGTTCCGTGGCGGCCGCCAGTCCCAACGTCGTCGTGGCCAGCGGCCACACCCACCGCCATCGGATGCGTCGTGTCGGCCCTGTCGTGGTCACCGAGAACGGTTCCCCGAAGGACTACCCCGGCACGTGGACAGGGTACGTCGTGCACGAGGGCGGCCTCCGCCAGGTCACCCGCCGTGTGGCCCGCCCCGATGCCATCGGTTGGACCGAGCACAGTCGCCGGGCGGCCCTCGGCGTCTGGGGCAAGTGGTCACCCGGCACCCTCGACCAGCGCTGCTTCACAATCCCCTGGGCCGTCTGACCGTTCTGGGCCCTGGATCGCGCGCTGGGGCGGCAGGTCCAGGACCCAGAAGGGCTAGATCAGGCTGAGGACGAGGAGGAACTGGGCGAGGTGGTAGGTGACCATCACGGCCAGGCGGCCGTGGCTGGTCTCGGCCACGAAGCGGTTCCAGCCCAGCGTGGCGTCCGAGGCGTAGAAGCTCAGGGCGCCGGCGATGCCCCAGGGGTTCCCGGCGCCGAAGGCGGCCACGACCATGGCCGAGATCACGGCCATGTAGGCGATGACGGGGCCGGCGAAGTCGGCTTGGCCCCCCGCCCGGACCCGGCGCACGAGCGGTGCCCCGATGAAGGCGACGCCGAGGCCGACGACCACCAGGCCCACGACCAGCAGCAGCGGCTCGGGACCGGCCAGCAGGAAGCCCACGATGTAGGCCACGTGGGCGGCGAAGAACGACACCAGCCCGAAGATGAACCTGTCCGAGGGCAACATCAGGAACACGTCACCGGCCAGGGAAAGGACCAGCCCGACGACGAAGGCGATCTTGACCGAGCGGTCGTCGGGCGAAATGGCGATGGCGGCGCCGGTCAGGGCCACGAGGGCAGCCGGCTTGCACAGCCACTCGAGCCGCCGGTTCCCCGTCTCGACGGCCCACCAGTTGCCGACGGCGTAGACGCCGAAGACCACGAGCAGGCAAGCGGTGGTGACGGTCATGCCTCCTCGGCGGCCAGGGCCAGGCCGGCCTCCCAGCTGATCGACTCGGTGATCCGGGCCCGCCACTGCATGACGTGACGGGGGCGGTTCACGCCGAGGACGCCGACCACCCGGCCACCCCGGCCGAACAGGGCGACGAAGCGGCGCTCGTCGACTGACCCGTGGACCACCCGGACCAGGTCATCGGGGCCCGAGCGGCCCGCCAGCTGGATCTTGCGGTCGTACTGGTCGGACCAGAACCACGGCACCGGCTCGAAGCGCTCCCCCGGCCCGTCACCGGCCAGCAGCCGTCGGGCCGCGGCCGCCCCCTGCTCCAAGGCGTTCTCCCAGTGCTCGACCCGCATGACCTCGCCGAAGCGGGCGTTGGGCCAGCGGGCGATGTCCCCGGCGGCCACCACGCCGGGGGCGGCGAGGCAGGTCTCGTCGCACACCACCCCGTTGTCGACGGCCAGGCCCGAGCCCTCCAGCCAACCGGTGGACGGCGTCACCCCGATGCCGACGACGACCACATCGGCGTCCACGACCGATCCGTCGGCCAGGCGGACCCGCTCGACCCGGTCGCCGCCCTCCAGGGCCTCCACGCCGACCCCGAGGCGGACCCGGACGCCGTGGTCCCGGTGCAGATCAGCGGTCAGCGAACCCAGGTCGGTGCCCAGGATCCGCTCCATGGGCACGGGCAGGGCCTCGACCACCGTGACCTCGTGGCCCTGCTGGCGACACGTCGCCGCCACCTCGGACCCGATGAAGCCGGCGCCGACGACCACCACCCGTCCCGGGGCGGCGTCCAGGTCGGCCTTGATGGCCAGGCAGTCGTCCAACGTGCGCAACACGTGGACCCCGGCCAGCCCCCCGCTCCCGGGCAGGTGCCGGGGCGCGGCGCCGGTGGCGATGACGAGTCCGTCGAAGGCGATGCTGCGACCGTCGGCCAGGGCCAGTCGGCGGTCGCCGAGATCCAGCCCGGTGGCCCGACAGCCCCGCTCCCAGTCCACCTCGAGGGCGTCGACGTCCACGGGGAGTCGGGCGTCACCCAACTCCCAGGCGCCGGACAGGAGCTGCTTGGACAACGGCGGGCGGTCGTAGGGCGCCCGTTCCTCGGCCTCGACGATCACGACGGTGCCGTCGTAGCCCTCCTGGCGCAGCGTCTCCGCCGCCCGGAGGCCCGCCAGCGAGCCCCCGACGATGGCGACCGTGTCCAGGATCAGTCCTCGGCGATGCTGATGGCCTGCTTCGGGCAGCGGCGCACGGCCTCTTCCATCTTCGACCGCAGCTCCTCGCCCGGGGTCTCGTCGAGGACGTACAGGAAGTCGTCGTCGCGCACCTCGAACACCTCGGGGGCGATGCCCATGCAGATGGCGTTGCTCTCACACAGGTCGTAGTCCACGACGATGCGCATGCTCAGCTCCTGGGGTCGGTGGGTCAGTGGGTCGATGGGGCCGGTGCGGCCGGGCTCGACGCGACCATCATGACGCCTCGCCCCGGCCCGCGGATCACCTCAGAGGGTGATGACCTGCCGGACGACCTCGCCGCGCTCCATGGCGCCGAGGGCCTCGTTGATGTCCTCCAGCGCGATCGTGCGGGTGACCATCGCCTCGAGGTCGAGCTTGCCCGCCCGCCAGAGGCGGATGATCCGGGCGAAGTCCGAACGGACGTCGGTCGAGCCGTAGTACGAGCCGACCAGGTGCTTCTCGCTGTAGAACATCTCGAAGGCGCTCAGCTCGAAGGTCTGCTCGGCCCGACCCACGCCCACGATGACGGCCATGCCGCCCCGGCGGATGGCGTCGAAGGCGGCCCGCATGGTCACGGGGCTGCCGATGGCCTCGAAGGCGTAGTCGAAACCGGCGCCGCCGGTCAGCTCAGCCTGGAGAGCGGCGAGGTCATCGGGCTTCACCGCGTGGGTGGCGCCGAACTTCTTGGCCGTCTCCAGCTTGTCGTCGACCAGGTCCACGGCGACGATCTCCGCCGCGCCGCACACCCGTGCGCCTTGGATCACGCTGATCCCCACGCCACCGCAGCCGAACACGACCACGGACGAGCCGGGGACGACCTTGGCCGTGTTGATGGCCGCGCCGACGCCGGTCATGACCGCGCAGCCGATGAGCGAGGCCACCTCCATGGGAACGTCGTCGTCGATCTTGATGGCCCCCTGCCAGGGCATGATCGTCTCCTCGGCCCAGGTCCCCGCCCCGGCCATGCCGTAGACGTCGGTGCCGTCGAGGGTGTACTTGGGGATGGCCATGTTGAACAGGAAGGCCTGGCAGAGATGCGGCGACTTGCGGTCGACGCAGTCGGCGCAGAGGCCGCACGGGGGCGACCAGGCGATGATCACGTGGTCACCCTCGGCCAAGCCGGGGACGTTCTCGCCCACGGCGGTGACGATGCCCGCCCCTTCGTGGCCGAGGATCACCGGCGGGGGCTGCGGGATGGTGCCGTTCAGGACGGAGAGGTCCGAATGACAGACCCCGGTGGCGACGATCTTGACCTTGACCTGACCGGGGCCGGGCTCACCGATCTCGAGGCCGTCGACGACTTCGAGGGCGTCGTCGCCGGCATTGCGCATGAGCGCTCCACGCATGGATGTCTCCTGGTTCCTGAGGGACTGGCCGGCCGATCGTAGTGGAACGCGTTCCTGTCGTTTACCTCCGAGCGCAGGCGGCCGCGGTTCCCGCGAACCACCGACGGGCGGAGCTCACTGGTCGGTTCACCGTCAGCGGGGGCCGAGAGGCCGGGGGCCGAAGGCCCGATGGGAGGTCCTAGACGGCCGCGGGATGGCGGGAACGAAGCGCCCGCGCGGAGCTGAGGTGGACGACCTCGGCCGTCGGGGCCATCGGGGCCGGGCGGAGGGCCAGGAGGCCCGCCGCGGGGCGGAACTCACTGGGCTCGGTCCGGGTCACCGACCGCATCGCAATGGCGAGATGGGCGTAGGGGCTGACCCACCGGTTCCGGGCCCGGTGACGGGCGCCGGCAGCTGCGCCCACCACGAGGACCCCGATCGTGCTTCCCAGCAGCAACACCATGGGTTCCCGTCGGTCGCGCCGCCCGGAGAGTTGAGGGAATTCTCAGAGCGCGCGGACGACCTCGGCCTTGTCGTCGCCGGGGCCGCCCGTCTCGATGTCGGCCTCGGGGATCGGTGGGCCCGCGCCCCCAGCCCGCTCGTGCACCGCGGTGAAGAAGCGCTCGACGGATTCGATCACCGGCTTGGCCCGGGCCGACACGAAGAGGTCGAAGGCGTGGTGGGCCCCCTTCAGCTCGGCGTAGATCACCGGGGCCTCGCTGACCGCCCGTAGCCGTTCGACGAACAGGCGGGCGTCCTCCACCGGGGCCAGCGTGTCCTGGTCACCGTGGAGCACGAAGAACGGCGGGGCGTCGGGCCCCACGCAATCGATGGGTGAGGCGTCCTGGAACTTCTCGGGCTCGTCGGCGTAGAAGGCCTTCATCACCCAGGGCTCGAGGAAGAGCCGGAGCATGTCGGGGTGGGCCATCCCCTGACGGTTGGTCCAGTCGTACACCCCGTAGAACGGCGCCGCGGCCTGCACCGAGGTGTCGGCGTCCTCGAAGCCCGGCTGGTACCGGGGGTCGTTGGCCGTGAGGGAAACCAGCGCGGTGAGGTGCCCGCCCGCCGATCCCCCGGTGACGGCGATGAAGTCGGGGTCGACGTCGTACTCGTCGGCGTGCTCGCGGATCCAGGCGACCGCCCGCTTCAGGTCCACGAGGTGGTCGGGCCAGGTCGCCGCCGGGCTCAGCCGGTAGTTGGCGTTGAACCCGACCCAACCGTTGGCCGCCAGGTGGCCGAGCAGGGGGATGCCCTGCTCGCGCTTGTCACCGATGACCCATCCGCCACCGTGGATCTGCAGGACCGCCGGCCGCCGTTGCCCGGCTGCGGGCGGAGTCGACGGGCGGTAGACGTCGAGACGCAGGACGCGGCCGCCGGCCCGGGCGAACTCGACGTCGCGGTCCCGGTGCACGCCCTTGCGCTTCATCCGGAAGGGCAGGACGAGATGGATCCAGGGGATGCCGGGGGGTGGGTCGACGGCCAGCAGGTCCCCGAGGGCGCCCTCGACCTGCAGCGCCGCCCGCTGGCCCTGGACCACCAGGACCGCCAAGCCGACCCATGACACCGCGGTCACGGCCAGGGCCACCCAGCCGGCCCAGGCGTCGAGGGCGCCGGCGGCGATGAAGACCACGGTCATGACGCCCTGCCAGAGCAGGTGATGACCGGCCATCTCGGTGGTGAGCCAGGCGGCGAAGAAGCTCTGGGCGAAGAAGATGCGGTTGTGCCGTACCGGCCGGAAGGCGTTGACGGTGAACCACAGACCGATGAGCGACGCGATCAGGAAGAGCCAAGGCACGTCCTCATTCTGGCGTCACCCCCACCGGAAGTGGTAGTCCCACGGTCGTGCGATCGGACATTCAGACCTCCTCGCGGCCCCGCCGCCGGGCCCTGGGCCTCGTCGTGGCCCTCCTCACCGTGGCCGGCGTGGCCGTCACGGGCTGTGGCGACAACACGCCGGCGACACCGGCGATCAGCGGCAACAGCCCCGGCGACGTGTCGGTACCGACCGTGCCCCCGACCACGGCGACCACGGTGCCCGGCACCGACACCACGGTGGGGACGGACACGACCACCACCACGGCGGCGCCCTAGTCGACCGGCCGGGCTCAGGCCCAGCACCACGTCGGTCCCCTCGAAGAGGGCGTCGAACCGGGCCCGGGCTCCCAGCGGAGCCGCGACAGGTAGCGGCCGGTCACAGGACCGGCTCTCCCGCCTCGGCCCGCCGTAAGAGGCCCCGGGCGATCACGACCCGTTGGATCTCGTTGGTTCCCTCCCCGATGATCATCAGGGGGGCGTCGCGGTAGTAGCGCTCCACGGGGAGTTCGGCCGTGTAGCCCATGCCGCCGTGGATGCGCATGCATTCCGTGGCGATCTCCAGGGCCGACTCCGAGCAGAAGAGCTTGGCCATGCCCGCCTCCACATCGGCCCGGCCGCCGGCCTCGAACTTCTCCGCCGCGCTCTGCACCAGCAGCTTGGAGGCCTGCAGCTTGGTGGCCATGTCGGCCAGCTTGAACTGGATCGCCTGGTGCTTGGCGATGGGCACGCCGAAGGTCTCCCGCTGCTGGGCGTAGGCCAGGGCGGCGTCGAAAGCGGCCCGGGCCACGCCGACCGCCCGGGCGGCGATGTTGATCCGGCCCAGCTCCAGCGAGCTGAGGACCTGGTGCATGCCCTTGCCCAGGTTGTCGGCCCCACCCAGCACCGTGTCGGCCCCGATGCGGTGGCCGTCGTACGCCATCTCCACGGTCTCGAGGCCCTTGTAGCCGAGCTTGTCGATGCGGCGGCTGACCGAGATGCCCTCGAAACGGGGCCCGGGCTCCTTGCCGATGATGAAGCAGGTGATGCCCTCGGGGGCCTTCGCCACCAGGGCCACGACCTTGGCCCGCTCCCCGTTGGTGACCCACATCTTGGTGCCGTTGACGACGTACTCGTCGCCGTCGGGGGTGGCCTTGCAGGCCAGGGCCTGGGCGTCACTGCCGGCGTCGGGCTCGGACAGCGAGAACGCGCCCCGGACCTCGCCCGTGGCCATGTCCGGTAGCCACTGCGCCCGTTGCTCGTCGGTGCCGAAGCGCTTGATCAGGTTGGCCACGATGGTGTGGGTGTTGAGCACGCCCGACAGCGACATCCAGCCGTAGGCCAGCTCCTCGACGAGGCGGGCGTAGGTCAGGACGTCGAGGTCGAGGCCGCCGTACTCCTCGGGGATGGTGGCCCCGAAGAGGCCGAAGTCCCGCATCTGGGCCACCATCGCCTCGGGGAACTCGTCGGCGTGCTCGAACGCGGAGGCGTTGGGGATGACCTCCTTGGCCACCCAGCGACGGACGGTGGCAACGAGCTCGTCGGCCAGGGCGGGATCGGTCGGCATTCGGCGCAGATTAGGGGTGCCGGTGGCCAGTAGGTTCATCGGTGTGGAGGACCGCCGGGCGCCCGGCCTGTACCTGGAGCTGGCCGACGCCGAATCCGAACCGTACGGTCGGGACCGCGCCCCGCAGGTCGCCGGTCGCACGGGGGTGACCCGGGCCACCTGGTGGTCCAACCAGCACCCCGACCGCGACGACGTCCCCCGCCGGCTGGCCGAGTTCGCCACCCTCGGCGTGTACGAGCTGGGCGCGGGGTTCACCCCACCGACCGTGCCCGAGGGGGTCAGCGGCCTGCACTTCGCGACGACCCCCCGCCCGGGCCAGGGCGTCCTCGGGGGCGATGTCACGAACGGCCTGCTGCTCGTCCTCATCAGTCCCCGGACCCCGGACGAGGGCCAGGCCCTGCGGGACTGGGGGGACTTCGTCCACATCCGTCACATCGCCGAAGCCGCCGTCCCCGGCTACCGGATGATCACCCCGTACGAGCGGGTGGGCGGCGGCGAGCCCCGCTACCTGCACTTCTACGAGATGACCACCGACGACCCGGAGGCCACCTACAAGTCGATGACCCCACTCGTGCAGAAGCGCCTCGGCGGGCCGGGCACCCCGGACTACGACGGCTGGGCCTGGCACCCGGCCTTGCGCATTGACTACGTCAACACCTTTCGCCTCGAAGGTGAGCTCGGCCCCGGCTGACCCTCGTGGGGTCAGGGGGTGACCTCGAGGGCGCCGTTCGCCAGGGTGCCGGTGACCTCGACGGGGGCGGAGGTCCAGGTGGCCGGGGCGACGAAGTCGCCGGGGGCCGTGGTCTCCACACCGGGGAGGCTGTTGACGTCGAGGCCGTCGGTCACCAACTGCGGCCCGACGCAGGTCGGTGGGAAGGACTCACCGAGGACGTCGCACATCACCGTGGCCCCCTCGTCGGGCTCGAACACGTAGGCCCGCACCGTGACCTCGGTGCCGTCGGGCAGCGCGGCGGCCTCGGCCGCCGTCACCGGTTCGCCGGACGGCACGGTCGTCACCGTCGTCTCGGTTGCGGCCGTTCCGCCGTCGGTGCTCACGTCCGAGGCTCCGCCGTCGTCCCCGCCGCACCCCGACAGGGCCACGACGGCGGCGAGGACGAGGGCACCGCGCCGCAAGGGCTCAGGTGCCGTTGTCGTCGGCGACGTCGGCGATCTGGCCGAGCCGGAAGGCGGTGAGCCTCGGACCGCCGTTGTGGTTCAGGCCCGCACCGGGGAGGCCGATGCCGTAGGAGTGGACGGCCACGCCGCAGTAGCCGATGCACGGCCCGCTGGTGCGGTTCTGGAAGACCGGTGAGCCGGACTGCCCGCCGTAGGTGTCCATGGGATAGAAGACGAACCGCTTGTTGCCCTTGAAGATCCGGCCCCGCATCTTCCACATGGTCCCGGGGTCCTGGTCCCCCGGGTAGCCCTGCACGGTGGCGAACCGGTTGTCCAGCGCGTTCACGGTGGCGTTGGCGTAGAGCCCGAACGTCCCCGTCGTGGCGCCGATGTCCTGGCAGGGCCCGGTGTTGGCGAAGTTCATCACCGCGAAGTCGTAGTAGGGCTGGCCGTTGATGACCCACTCGGTGGGGGGGGACCAGACGGTCTCCACCGCGCACCCGCCGAAGGGATCGGTGCCACCGTTACGGCCGGGGTACCAGGTAGCCGATTCGATTCGGTTGGGCTGGGCGCCGTTCTCGACGTCGTAGGCGCAGTGGCCCGAGGTCAGGATCGTGTTCGCGTCGATCAGCCAGCCGGTGCAGATGAACTGCTGGCCGTCCTGGTTGAGCTCGATCTGGCCGATGGCGCGGTTCGGGTAGGTCGTGGTGTTCGTCACCTGTGTACGGCCGTCCGGCCCGATGACCGACTCGGCCCCGATGACCGACTCGGCCGGCTGGGCGTCGGTGGGCACGACCGGCGAGGGGGTGAACCCGGCCTCGGCCGGGGTCTGCGTCGGCGCCTCGCCGCTCCAACCCGCCACCGGCACGACGGGCCCGGACAGTTGGATGGCTTCGATGCCACCCCCGCCCTGGCCCGATGCCGACGGCGCCGAGGTGATGGCCGAGAGCCCGGCCAGGAGGAGGCCGACGCCCCCCAAGATCGCGAAGTGCTTCCGTGACCGGTGCATGGCCCCTCTGGACTCGTCGGCAAGAAGATCCCCGTGAAGGTACACCGCGACACACGGCCCGAAACCGGCACTCAGCCGTTCTGGCCGGCGATCGAGGCGATGAGGGACTCACGGGCTGCGGTGATCCGGACGCCGTGGTTGTTGTCGCGGTGAGGGCCAGAACCGTGCCCGTAGCCGTAGCCGTGGACGGCCATGGCGCACGGTCCCTCGCAGTACCGGCCCCACTGGAACACGGGCGAGCCGGACTGCCCGCCGAAGGTGTCGTTGCGGTAGAAGGCCATGTTGACCTGCGTCGCCCACACCCGGCCCCTGTCGGTCCACATCGTCCCGAAGGGCTTGTCGCCGGGGTAGCCCCGCAGGTGGGTGACGAGCTCGTTCAGGGCCCGCAGGCCGGGCCGGGAGAAGTAGCCGAACCAGCCGGTCTGGTTCCCGACCTCGCAGTCGAGCTGGATGATGCCGAGGTCCTGGTACTCGCTCTCGCCGTCGAACCAGCCGGGGAGGGTCCAGAGCTCGGTGGCCCCACAGGACCCGAAGGGCCGGTTGCCGGCCCCGTTCTGCCCCGGCGAGAAGCGGTGACCCGTGTACCAGTCCGCCGCGGCCGAGGTCCCGCCCGGGTGGAGGCAGTGCCCGGAGGTGAGCACGGTGTCGGCGTCGACGAGAAAGCCGGTGCACAGGAACTGGCCCTCGGGCGTGGTGAACGTGAGCTGGCCGATGGCCGAGTTGGGGTAGGTCGTGGTGGCCTGGACCCGGGAGCGGTCGTCCACGTTGATCACCGACTCGGCCCGCACCGTCTCCGGGGCGTGGCTCTCCCCGGCGCCCGCCAGGGCCCCGCCTTCGACGGACACGGCACCCTGCAACGAGGACACGGCATCCGGGGTGCCGGCCCGGGCCGACGACGGCGTCGCCCCCGTCAGCCCCGAGGCCCCCGCCGCCAGGGCGAGGAGGGCGAGGACGAACGCACGACGCATGGCCCCCCTTGTAGCGGGGGATCCTGGACTTGCGGCGAGAATCCCCGGCTCAGGCCGCGGCGGCGAGCGTGGCGACCAGGGCCGAACGGGCCTCGTCCAGCCGGGGACCGTGGTTCAGGCCGGCGTGCGGGCCACCGGGATGGACGCCGTAGGCGTGGACGGCGAGGACACAGGGCCCCCGGGTGCCGTTGCAGAGCCGGAAGTTGAACACGGGCGAGCCCGACTGGCCACCGTAGGTGTCGGCGGCGTAGAAGGCCATGAGGCGTTGGGACACCCGGATGCGGTCCCGCATGTTCCACAACGAGCTCCAGGCCTTGTCCGCCGGGTAGCCCCGCACGTGGACGGGCACGTCGGCGAGGCCCTTCGGGCCCGGGGCGGTGCGGTAGCCGAACCAGCCCACCGTGTTACCGATCGAGCAGTCCAGCTGCACCAGGCCGAGGTCCTGGTACTCCGAGCCGCCCCCGTACCAGCCGGGCAGGGTCAGCAGCTCACGGCTCCGGCACGAGCCGAAGGGGGCCAGGTCGCCCTCGGCCCCGGGGATGAACGTCACCTGCCGCGACCAGCCGTCGGCCCCGGTGAGCCCGTCGTGGACACAGTGCCCGGCGGTCAGGACGGTGTCGGCGTCGATGAGCGTGCCCGTGCACCAGTAGGTGCGGCCGCCCTGGCGGAAGTCGATGCGACCGATGGCCGAGTTCGGGTAGGCGACGGTGCGGCCCCGGAGCCGGGTCCGCCCGTCTGCTCCGATGACCGACTCGGCCGAGCCGGGCACCGCCGTCGGCATGGCCTCCCCCGCCGCGACCGGTGACCGCGCGCCCAGCCGGGCCGCCGCCGCGGCCTGACCCCCCGGATCGAACGGACGACCACCACCCGGTGACGCCTCGACCGACACCGCCACCGAGCCCCGGGTCGATGAGTGGACGGCGGCGGCGGGCACGGGGTCCTGGGCCACGACCGGCGGACCACTCTCCAGGGCCGGGCGACCGGTATCGGGGTCGGGGTCGGTGGTCACCCCCGCCATCACCAGGGCCGTGCCCACCAGAACGAGGGCCGCCGTCTTGCTGCGCCGCATGTCTGTGCCCTCGCGTTGGCTGCTTCGGGCCTCCGCCGAGGCCGCGACCAGCTATACCACTCGCCGTGACCGCGGTACACCCCCGGGTAGCGGTGAGTCAGATCTCCAGTTGGTCCTGGTCGATCGCCGACGACCTGGCCTTCTACCGGGGGGCGGGCGTCCACACCGTGGGCGTGGCCCTGCGCAAGCTCGACGAGCCCGGGGCCGCCGGCCGCCTGGCGGCGTCCGGCCTGGCCTGGTCCGACGTCATCGGCGTCGGCTCGGGGCGGTTGGCCGAAGGCATCGCGCTGGCCGCCCGCCTCGGGGCCCCGATGGTCGTGCTGACCACGGGCCCGGCCGGTCCCGTGACCTGGGAGGAGGCGGCCGACCGGTTCGCCGAGACCATGGCCCCCCTGGTCGACCAGGCCGGCGTCGCCGGCGTCGGGCTCACCCTGGAGCACACCAACTCCCTACGGGCCGACGTGGGCTTCGTGCACACGCTGCGGGACGCCATCGACCTCGCCCGCCGGATCGACCTGGGGGTCTGCGTCGAGGTCAACGCCTGCTGGGGCGAGCGGGACCTGGCCCGCACCATCGCCGAGGGCATCGACCGGATCCGGCTGGTCCAGGTCAGCGACTACGCCATCGGGACGACGTCCACCCCCGACCGTCTCGTGCCCGGGGACGGCGACATCCCGCTGGAACGGATCCTGGGCCAGGTCCTGGCCGCGGGGTACGACGGGGCCTTCGAGCTCGAGCTGGTCGGGCCCCGGATCGACGCCGAGGGCTACGCCTCGGCCATCACCCGCGGCGTCGACCGCCTGAGCGAACTGCTCACCGACCTCGGCGCCTGAGGCTGCTCGGAGTCAGATCGTCGTCGGTGGGGCCACCGTGGTCGGCGGAGGCGGCGTCGTCGTGGTGGTCGTCGTGGTCGTCGTGGTGCTCGTGGTCGACGTCGTGGTGCTCGTGGTCGACGACGACGTGGACGACGTGGACGACGACGTGGACGAGGTCGACGACGTCGAGTCCTGGGTCGTCGTGCTGTCGTCGGACGAGTCGCCCCCGCCGCCGCCGGAGGCCAGGGCGATGCCGATGGCCACGACCAGGATGACGATGATCACGCCGAGGACGATGACCGAGGTGGCCTTGTACCAGGGCGGCTCCTCGCCGTCCGGCTCCGGGCCGGAGCCACCCCCGTCGCCGCCCCCGTCGCCACCACCCGGAGGTGGTGGCTGGGCGGGGACCTCCACGTGGACCGTGCCGCCCTGGTCCATCTCGACCCCACCGGGTGGGGTCGCATCGGCGTCTGGCGGACCGGGCACCGCCGGCGTGTCGAGTCGGGTGGGGTCGCCGGTGTCGCTCACCGGGCCGACAGTAGCCCCACCCCTCCCTCGGATCGGATGCCGCGGTCAGGTACTGAGCTCGAGGAGCTCGCGGCTGGCGGTCCAGAGGCGCTCGGCGGCCTCGTCGTCGCGGGCGGCCTTGGACAGGCGCTTGTCGGCCGGCTTCGAGTTGACGAAGTAGGTACCGGACACGCCGTCCAGCTCGGGGTCGGACGCCACCACCACCTGGGTGCGGGCCCCCTCCTCCGGGGTGCGGGAGAAGGGCCGGGCCACCGCCGTGGTCAGCGCCGTGATCAGCTTGGTGTCGCCGTCGCGTGCGAAGTGGGTGGCCACGCTCCCCGGATGGACGGCGTTGACCGTGACGCCGGTCCCCTCCAGGCGCTGGGCCAGGGCCCGGGTGAAGTAGATGTTGGCCAGCTTGGAGCGGCCGTAGACGCGGTAGGACCAGAAGTGGCCGTGGCACTGGAGGTCGTCGAACTTCAGGCCGTCGAGGGCGAACTTGTGGGCCTCCGAGGCCACGACCACGATCCGGGACGGGGCACTGGCCTTCAGCCGGTCCAGCAGCAGGTCGGTCAGCAGGACGTGGCCGAGGTGGTTGACGCCGAACGTCGTCTCGAACCCGTCCTCGGTCTCGGTCCGTTCGCTCAGGATCAGACCGGCGTTGTTGACGAGGACGTCGAGGCGGGGGTGGGTGTCGAGGAACGCCACGGCGAAGGCTCGGATGGACGCCGTCGACGCCAGGTCCAGGGCCATGACCTCCACCGACTCAGAGCCCGAGCGCTCGACGATCTCCCGGCGGGCCGCCTCGCCCCGCTCGGCGTTGCGGGACGTGATGGTCACGTTGGCACCCATCGTGGCCAGGGCCACGGCCGTCTCGAGGCCGAGCCCCGCGTTGCCTCCGGTGATGAGGACGGTCTTGTCGTTCATGGCAGCGCTCCGCGGATCGCGTCGAGGACCTCGGCCCCCTCGGCCGCGTACAGCGGCAGAGTGTCGAGGGGCGCCCGCACCCTACGGGTCGTGGGCCCTTCGATGACGGTGTCCGGGTCCCACACGTCGACCCAGCGCCCGGGCGGGAACCAGACCGGCCGGGCCCGGTCGCCGCTGCGCCAGACCGGGGCGACGAGGAGGTCGTCGCCCAGCGACCACTCGTCCCAACGGTCACCCGCCGCCGCCTCGCCGGGCCAGCCGAAGACCAGCGGGCGGACCGGGGTGAGGCCGGTGTCGTGGGCCTCCTGGGCCAGGTCGACCAGGTAGGGCACCAGGGCCTCGTGGAGGCGGATGTAGGTGCTGTAGACCTCGGTCATCTCGGCGTCGTCCCGGGGCTGGGTGGGCATGTCCCAGGGCAGGTCCGAGCCCTTGCCGTGGAAGCGCATCAGCGGGCTGAGGGCGCCGACCTGGATCCAGCGGGCGTAGACCTCGCGATCGGCGAACTCGGAGTAGCCGCCGATGTCGGAGCCCCAGAAGGGCAGGCCGAGGAAGGCGGCCCGCTGGATGCTGACCAGCACGCTGCGCAGGCCGAGGTCCGTGGACGGGCCGGTGGCCGGCACCTCGGGGATCTGGAAGCCGTCCCGGCTGTGGGTGTCGCCGCCCCAGGTGGCGACCAGGCCCTGGGTGCCCGTGTAGGCGGCCCGGGCGATGGCGTAGCCGTCCTCGGGCCGGGCCTCCTCGACGACCTGGCGCACGTTCTCCTGCAGCAGCACGGGGTAGGCGTTGTGGATCTCGGCGCCGGTGCGGCCGTCGGCGTAGACGTCGTCGGGGTCAGAGGCCACGTCCGGCTCGTCGCCCCGGTCGATGAAGAACCCGTCGACCAGGCTGCCTTCGGGCGAGGCCAGGAACTCGGTCAGGTCGTCCCGAAACCACTCTGCGGCCGCCGGGTTCGTGAAGTCGATGGCCCGGTCGGTGTCGGGGCCCAGGTAGCCGAGGCGGCGGGCTTCGCGCCCCCGGGCCCCGATGGCCCAGTTGGAGATCCAGACCCACGGGTGGCTCCCCCGGTCCTGGAGCAGGTTGAGCATCCCCTCCGGGTCGGGGAAGCGCTCGGTGTCGAACTCGAGGGCGCCGTAGCCCTCCGGTCCGGTCCCCCACGGTCGGTCGAGGTGGAAGACACCCGGCGGCGGGAGGTCCAGCTCGTCGTAATGCTCGAGCTCGTCGGCCACGGCCGGGTTCAGCAGCACGCCCTCGTACGCCACGGGCTCGCCGACCGGGAACTCGTCCCGCCCCCGCCAGTGCCGGAACACGTAGTCGGGTGGCACCGGGGCCCGGCCGGTCAGCGCCGTGTACTCGGCCAGGACCGTCGGGTGGTCGCCGACGAACACGTGCCAGGAGCCACCACCGGTGTGAGGATCGACGGTGAAGTCGACGTCGAGCACGTCGGGATCGGTGACCCCGATGTCGTAGGCCCCCTCCATCGTCCCGTCGACCAGCATCCCGTAGCCCGCGGAGGACTGGTGGAACGGGGCGTAGGCCGAGATCGTGGGGACGATCGACATGGGCACGATCTCACCCCGGCGGTCGAGGGTGCCCGCCTCGATCGGTTCGACCTCGGAGTCGATCAGGTCGCCCACGATGCGCTCGGTCAGCCCGTAGACCCGCTCGTCGGGCTGGAGCGAGAGGGACTGGCCCCACTCGGTGACACCGGTCGGGTCATCCGGGGTGATGGCGAAGGCCACGGTCGACTCGGTCAACGTGCTGAGCGCGAGGCGCCCCTCGGTCCCATCGGTGAACGTGACCGCGAGGTCGGTCTGGTCCGGGTCGAAGGCATCGAGGTGGGCGCGAGCGATGGCGATGCGTTGCCCCTCGCGGACGAGGAAGGGACCGCCGTACCTCTGCAGGACGGGGTGCTCACCATCGCCGATCGCCATCGAGAACGGGTCACCCCAGAGGTCGATGCGGACGGCATCGGTCTCCAGCACCAGCCGTCCGTCCCGTGCGGCGGCGACCCGGAAGTCTTGGGTGTCCGACGGCTCGGCGGGCCCGCCGGTCGGGAGGGGGTCCGTGGCGTCGTCGCCGGACGAGCACGCGCCGGCGACGAGCGCCAGCGCCAACAGGACCGCCGCCGCCACACACCGGAACCGAGGCACGGAGGGGCGCCGTGCGGCCTTCTCGACCAGTCCGGCCCGGTCGCGGCGGTCGTTGCTCACGAAGCGTGACCGTCCGGGCGGCATCGCTCCGCCCGGTTGACCACGGACGGTGGGCTGCGTGCCCCCGACGACCTCAGCCCGTCCGCTCGCCCCCTTCGGCGCCTCGTCCGACCGGCGCAACGGGCGTCGGGTCATGCCCGGACGGTGTTGCGCCCATCGGCGGTGCTGAGGTGGACGACGGAGCCGACCCACTCGGTGGCCTCCATCTCGGCCAGTAGGGCGGCGTCGTCGACCCGGGCGTAGGTGCGGGTGCCGTCGGGGAGGTCGCAGACGGCGAGGCCCGTCTCCGCCGAGCCGTCCCGGCCGTGGATCACCGAGTAGGTGACCACCGTGGCCGGGCCCGACGCGGTGTCGGTGATGGCGACCGGCGGGTGGGCGGCGTCGAGGCCCGCCTGCAGAGCCGCCAGGTCGGGCGGCATGACCGGGCCGGGCTCGGTGCTGTAGACACCGGCGCCGTGCTTGGTCAGGTGCATGCCCACGCCGGTGACCAAACCGGCGGAACCCGGGTCGGCCCGCAGGGTGTCGACCATCGCGGCAATGGCGTGGGTCTGGTAGTCGCTGCCCGCCCCACCGGCGAAGGGCAGGCCGCCGGTGACGGTGACGCCCCGGGGGTCGGACGATTCGAGGCCGAGGGCGTCCAGGGCCAGGTGCACCGACGAGGCGAAGCACGAGTAGAGGTCGAGGTGACCCAGGTCGTCGACGCCGAAACCGGCCATGCGCAGGGCCGTGGCGTACACCTCAGCCATGGCCGGCGAACGCCAGGGCGCGGCGTGCTCGGCCACGTACACCGGGTCACAGCCGTAGGCCCAGCCCCGCAGGTAGACCCGCCGTTCCGGGGGAACCCCCAGGCGGTCGGCCGCCTCGTGGCTGGCCACGACCACTGCCCCGGCCAGGTCCACGTCCATGATCGAGACCGTGTACTTCGTGTACGGGTAGCCGACCATGCGGTTCTCGGGCGTGGCCGTGACCAGCTCCTCGGCGCTGCGCTCGAGCGGGAACCAGGCGTAGGGGTTGGCCGCCGCCACCCGGGTCATCGGGGCCATGAGCTCGCCGATGCCCTGGCGGTAGGCGTCGGGGGCGACACCGAGGTGCGCCCGTCGGGCCACGTCCCAGAGCGGGAAGGTCAGGTAGGCCTGGAAGACCTCGTGGGCGATCTCGGCGGGGTGGAACGGGGTCTCGAACGGGAACGGGGGCGGCTCGGGGTCACGGTGGCTCCAGGCCGGCTTCTCCCCGGCCTTCTTCAGCCGCCGCGCCGTGTCGAGGGCTTCGGCGCCGCACACGACCCCGACGTCGACGTCACCGGCCAGGATCGCTGTCCCCAGGTCGTTGACCAGCGCCTGCGGGGTCGTCCCCCCGATGCCGGAGTAGAGGCGGTGGCCGGGGTCGATGCCCAGGGCGTCGGCCAGGCGGCCCGGCGGGTCGTCGTACTGCCAGCTCTGGCAGTAGACGACCTGGAGGCTGCCCACGGAGCCGAGCACGTCGCCGGTGGCCTCGGCGTCGGCCGCGGCATCCCGCACCACCTGCTCCCACATCGTCAGCGGCTCCGGGCAGGGGCCGTCGTCGGGTCGGGAGACGTACTGCGCCACCCCGATGACACACGGCGAACGGGGTTCGACGCTCACCGACCCCGCCCCCATCCCGTTCTGGGTCCGGCCACGCGTACCCCAGCACGCGCCGCTGGACCCAGAACGATGGGGGTCACTTCCCCTGCCAGTTGGGGGGGCGCTTCTCGGCGAAGGCCCTGGGGCCCTCCTTGGCGTCCTCGCTGCCGAACACGACCGAGCCCAGTTCCGACTCGATCTTGTAGGCCTCACGCATGTCCGTGGCCAGGCCCCGCAGGACGCTCTCCTTGGTGGCCCGCACGGCCAGCGGGCCGTTGGCATTGATCCGGGCGGCCCAGTCCTTGGCCTTGTCCAGCAGGTCGTCCTCGTCGACGATCTCGTTGAGCAGGCCCAGCTCCAGCGCCCGCTCGGCCGGGAAGGCCTCGGCGGTGAGGAGGAACTCCATGGCGGCCGGGAAGGCCAGTTGGCGGGGCAGGCGCACGGTCGTGCCCCCGCCGGCGAACAGGCCCCGCTTGGGCTCCATCACCCCGAAGCGGGCGTTGACCGTGGCGATGCGGATGTCGATGCCGCCCAGCATCTCCATACCCCCGGCCACGCAGGGCCCGTTCACGGCGGCGATGATCGGCTTGTAGAGCTTGGTGCCCCGGAGCACGGCGGCGGTGCCGTCACTGAGCCTGCAGCCGTCGATCTCGTCGACGCCCCCGTTCTGGATCTCCTCGTGGAGCTTGGTGATCTGGGGGATGTAGGTCTTCAGGTCGGCCCCGGCCATGAAGTTGCGGCCGACGCCGGTGATGATCGCCGCCCAGGCGTCGTCCTCCTCGGCGAACCGGACCCACGCCGCCGCCAGGTCCCGGAAGTGGTACAGGTCGAGGGCGTTCTTGGCCTCGGGTCGGTCGATGGTGATGACCACCGTGTGATCGACCGCGGTCTCGTAGTGGATCGGCACGGGCCCTTCAGTCCTGTTCGCCGGAGAAACCTGACACGGTAGTCAGTTCCGCAGGGGCCGTTACCCGCCTCAGGTGACCGTCGCCACCGCCCGGACTCGGCGGGTCCGTTCCTCTCTGGAAGTTCTGGACCAGGTTGCCCGCCTTCGTCGGGAAGCGGTCGGCGGCGGGGCCTGGGCCAGGGTCTCGAAGAAGCCGATGGCGTCCTGGCTGAGGTCCAGCCAGAGGTCCACCGTGAACCCGGCGATCTCGACCAGGGACCGGACCTCGTCGGGCGGGACCAGGGCGCCGAACCAGGGCCTGATGGCTGCCGCGAGTTCACGTTGCGTCTGATCAACGCCCCTGTCCCCGGATCGGCCACCAATCGTCAGGCCCACAGGAAGGCACCGCCGTCGACCATCAAGGTCTGGCCGGTGAGGAAGCGGCAGGCGTCGGAGCAGAGGAAGAGGGCGACGGGGCCGATGTCGTCCTCGGGATCGCCCTGACGGCCCATGGGATGGTCCTTCAGGAACTCCCGGTACTCGGCCTCCGCCCGGGCCGCGGCGTCCTTGCCTCGCGGCGAGGCCGCCCCCGGGGCGATGGCGTTCACCACGATGCCATCCCGGCCCCACTCCCGGGCCGCCGTGCGGGTCAGGGCCCGGATCGCTTCCTTGGCCATGTTGTAGGCGCCGTAGTCGGCCATGCCCGTGATCCCGGCGGCGGACGCGAAGTTCACGATCCGGCCCCAGCCCTGAGCCGCCATGTGGGGGTGTACCGCCCGCATGGCGTGCCACGTGCCCTTGACCGTGGCCTGGTTCACGTCGAGGTCACCCTCCTCGACGTCGAGCAGCGAGGCCTTGGCGGTGAAGGTGTGGGCGTTGTTGATGATCCCGTCGACGCCCCCGAAGCGGTCGACGGTGGCGGCGACCATGGCCTCGACGCCGGCTCGGTCGGTGATGTCGGTAACCGTGCCCAAGACCTCGCCGTCCATCCCGCCCAGGGCATCGAGGGCCCGATCGAGGCGGTGCTCCTTCCACTCGGCCACGGTGACCTTCGCCCCGTTGGCCACCAGGTGCCGGGCCATCCCCAGCCCGATGCCCTGGCCACCCCCGGTGACGATGATCCGTCGCCCCTCCACCCCGTGCTCGGTCATGCCCCGAACCTAGATCGCCCCCGACCCTCCCCGTTCTGGTGGCATGGGAGAATCGGGCCATGAGTGCCGAGGTCGGACTGTTCCTGCCCCAGCTGCGGATGGACTTCCCCACCATCGAGGCCCGGGTGCACCTGGCCGAGGAACTGGGATTTCACTCGGTGTGGTTCATGGACCATCTGACGCCGCCGGCCGGGCCGGCCTACGACTGCTTCGAGGGCTGGACGGTGGCGGCGGCACTGGCCCGTACGACCGAGCGCATCCACCTCGCGCACCTGGTCCTGTGCGACGCCTTCCGCCATCCCGCGCTCCTGGCCAAGATGGCAGCGACGCTCGACGTCATCACCGAGGGGCGGTTGGAACTGGGCCTGGGCTGGGGCTCGGTGCCCGACGAGATCGAGCGCTTCGGCTTCGGCGAGGCGACCAACCGCCAACGGGCGGCCCGGCTGGACGAGACACTGCAGATCCTGGACCTGATGTTCACCGGGGAGGAGTTCGACTTCGCCGGCCACTTCTTCGCCCTGCGGGGCGCGATCGGTCGGCCCCGGCCCCACGGCGGGACGATCCCGATCCACCTCGGGGGGGCCGGTGAGCAGCTCACCCTGCCCCTCGTGGCCCGCCACGCCGACTGGTGGAACTGCCCCTCCTACGCCGTGGAGCGGCTGGCCGAGCTACGTCCCCGGACCGGCTCCGCCCGCCTGTCCGTCCAGCACCCCGTCGGCCTGGCCCCCGACTCGGCCGGCCGCGACGAGGTGGTGGCCCTGGCCCGACGCCGGTTCGGGCTCTGGGGCGGGCTCATCACCGGGACCCCCGACGAGGTGGCCGCCGCCCTCCGGGCCGAGGTCGACCAGGGCGTCGAGCTGTTCACCATCCCCTTCACCGACTTCGCCACCCCCGAGACCCTCCGCCTGTTCGCCGAGGAGGTCCTCCCGGCCCTGCGCTGATCTTCTCGAGGCGATTCCTTGCGGTTCCCGCAGGGAATCTGCTCGGGCTTCAGGGGGCCGGTGGGGTCCGGCCGAGGCGCAGGTGCACCTCGGCGGGGAGGGCATGGGGGTCCTTGTAGACGTGGTGGATGCAGGGCTCGCCCGGGTGCTCGGGTGGGAACTCGATGCTGGTGGGCGTGCCGCCCCACTCCAGGGGCTGGATCTCGTTGTTGACCGAGCAGTGGGCGCAGTAGACGGGCAGCGCGTCGCGACCGAAGGTCCTCGGCCCGGACTGGGTCAGGGTCAGATAGGCGTGCTCTCCCTCATAGGCCCCGGCGTCGATCAGGCGACCGCCGCTGCCGCACCGGAACGAGAGCACGAACTTCTCGTCGTCCTCGGACACCTCGCACTCACCGAAGTTGGCCACCATGGCCCGCACGATGGCGCGGGCCCGGACCTCAGCGGGGAGGTCTTCCCAGGCCGGGTCGCTGGTGCGGCGGGGCCGGACGAACTCCTCGCCGGTCTTGCGCAGCGCGGCCTCGACCGCCTCCTCGCCCATCTCCTCGCCGATGAAGGTCAGCAGCGAGGTGATCCAGTTGATCGAGTAGTCCTGCAGCGACCGCCAACGGCCCACCGCGACGTCGATGAGGCGGTCGGCCTCCTCGATGTCACCCGCGGCCAGCGCGGCCTTGGCCTGCGCCCACGCCGGGTCGGTCGTGATGGCCATGCTCAGGCCCGCGGAAGCCCGAGGATGCGCTCGGCCGGTTGAACCCGTTCCAGCGGTTGGCGCCGCGACACGGGCTCCCAGAGCGGTGCCACCTTCATGCCCGCGGGAGCCCGAGGATGCGCTCGGCGATGATGTTGCGTTGGATCTCGCTGGTGCCCCCGGCGATGGTCCCGGCGAAGGCCCGGAGGTACTGGTCGACCCAGGAGCCGTCCCGGATCACGGCCCGCCCCATGAGGTCCTGGTCGATGCCGTCGGGGCCGAGGGCCTCGATGGCGATGAGGTCCAGCTCCCGCTCGGCCTCACTGGTGAAGGCCTTCAGGATCCCGTGCTCGGGGGCGGGCTTGCCGTCGGCAGCCAGGGCGAAGCCCCGGTAGCCGATCAGCGTGGCCGCCTGGGCGTCGATGTAGAGGCGGGCGACGTCGTCGCGGAAGCGGGCGTCCTCCTTCAGCGGGCGGCCGTCGGGACCGGACCGTTCACCCAGCTCGATGAGCGCCTGGACCGATCGCTGGAGGCTGGTGGTGTTGCCGATCCACAGCATCGCCCGCTCGTGGGCCAGCGAGCCCTGGGTGATGGCCCAGCCGCCGTTCATCTCACCCACCAGCTGGTCGGCGGGCACCCGCACGTCCTCGAAGAACACCTCGTTGAAGTCGGCGTAGTCGGGCTCGGTCAGCTCGGGCAGCGGCCGACAGGTGATGCCGGGCGAGTCCATCTCGACGATGAGGGCGCTGATGCCCTTGTGCTTGGGGGCCGACGGGTCGGTGCGCACGTAGCAGAGGCACCAGTCGGCGTGGTGGGCGCCGGAGGTCCAGACCTTCTGGCCGTTGACCACGAACTCGTCGCCGTCCGGCACCGCCCGGGTGGACAGGCCGGCGAGGTCGCTGCCCGCGCCCGGCTCGCTCATGCCGATGCACCAGGCCAGCTCGCCCCGCAGGGTGGGCAGGGCCCAGCGCTCGATCTGGTCATCGGTGCCGTAGTCGAGGAGGGAGGCGGCCACGATCGACAGGCCCTGGGGGTTCACCGTCCGGGGGATGTCGAGGTCCGAGAAGACCTCGAAGTAGATCATCTGCTGAACGGCGCCGGCGTTGCGGCCGCCCCGTTCGGGCGGGAAGCCGGGCACCAGCCAGCCGCCGTCGAAGAGGGTGCGCTGCCACGCCTTGGCCCACGCGGGCATGTCGGCGCTCGAGCGCCGCCCCACCCGCTCCTCGGGCGTCGGCGGCGGGTTCTGCTCCAGCCAGGCCAGCAGCTCGGCCCGGAACGCCTCGTCCTCGTCGGAGTACCGGAGCCGCATCGCCGCGAACCTACCGCCGGGCCAACGGAGCCGA
>Ga0315287_10000257_pt1 | contig 46697 bp, 41 predicted proteins | sample YL17G11_0_MG_FD_205037 | JGI IMG/M metagenome (GOLD analysis project Ga0315287, IMG submission 205037) | Sediment microbial communities from Yellowstone Lake, YNP, Wyoming, USA - YL17G11_0 | ecosystem: Environmental > Aquatic > Freshwater > Lake > Sediment | place: USA: Wyoming | collected...
GCTCGGGCGGGATGAGACTACGTGCCGCCGGCGAAGCGCGTGCGCGTTTACTTCGTCGGCGAGGAAGGCAACACTACCGAGCCGCAGAACACATGGTACGACCTGGACGATTGGCCGCCACCGACGTTAAGTGAGACGACGTTGTGGCTCGACGGCACGCAGATGCTGGTCGGGGCGGCGCCTGCGGCGGGCGCGCTGAACTGGGACTGCGACCCGCTGAGTCCCCTGCCCACCGTCGGCGGCGCCAACTTCGAGTCCGGTGCGCCGTTCCCGATCCAGGCCGGGCCGTATGACCAGAGCGTCATCCCCGACTCGTCTGCGCAGCTGAAGTTCAGCATGGCACCGCTGTCCTTCGACTGGCCGATGGCCGGGCCCTTCAAATGCGTGCTCTACGTCGCCACCGACGCTGCCGACACCGATGTCATGGCCAAGCTGATCGATGTCTATCCTGACGGGCGGGAGATGATCGTCACCGACAGCACCGTGCGCCTGAGCTGGTACCTGGCGCAGCAGGGGCTGGGAGCGGTGGTGCCGGGCACGACGTACGAGGTGCAGCTGGAAATCGGCCAGCGCGCCTGGGTGTTTGCTGCGGGCCACCGCCTGGAGTTGTGGCTCCAGAGCAGCAACTACCCGCGCTTTGCCGTCAACCCGGGCAACGGCGACACCTTCCTCAACGAGACGGGCAGCAATGGTGTGGTTCAGCACAACACGCTGCAGCTCGGTGCGGGCTTTGAATCGCGGCTCGTGCTTCCGCTGTATGACCCACGCAGCTAGCGGCAGGAGTGCCCGCCACTGCTGGCGCCGGCTAGCCTGCCAGCAGCCGCGCTTCCTCGGGATGCGCGCCGAGCCAATCCACATAGCCGGTGTCCAGGTCGTAGACGGCGCCGACGATCTTCAGCGCGCCCTCGCGCACGCGCTGGCGGATCGCAGCGCTGCGGCCAAGCAGGTCCTCGATCGACTGCCAGACGTTGAACTGCACGGCGTACTTGAGCAGCTGCTCAAAGCCCATGCCTGGATGCTCGCTTTTCGCCCGCTCGACAGCAGGAGAAATGGGCGCGACCAGCGCGGGGATGCAGCCGTGCAGCTGCGCGCCGGTCAGCACCGCAGTCACCGCGCCGCAGTAGCTGTGCCCCAGCACTGTGCACAACGGCGTGCCGATGTGGCAGACGCCGTATTCCACAGAGGCAACCTCGTCGGTGGCACTGATGTTGCCCGCTATGCGGACGACAAACAGATCGCCGATGCCGCTGTCGAGGATCAGCTCGGGCGGCACGCGCGAATCGGAGCAGCACAATACGGTCGCATAAGGTTGCTGGCCGTCGGCCACGACCTGAGCGCGGCGCGGGAAGTCCAGTCGCGGGTGCGCGGATGCGCCCGAGGCAAAGCGCTGGTTGCCCGCCTGCAGCAGTGCCAGTGCCTGATCCGGTGTGACGAGCTGTGCTTCGCTATCATTCATTTGCGCTCCCCCAATTTATCGCTGCGTTGCTGCCTGGAGGGATGATACCTCACAGAACGGGGCGGGGATTGCTCCCTGCCCCTTTCGCGCGCTTCAGACTACGCCGGTGCTAGTGCTAGACCTTGAACTTGCTGATCAGCGATTGCAGATCCTGGGCCAGGCGGGCCAGCGTGCCGGCGGCGGCGCTGATCTCCTCCATGCTGGCGGTCTGCTCCTCGGCGGCGCTGCTGACTTCCTCGGAAGCCGCCGCGCTCTCCTCGGCTACGGCAGCCACGGACTGCATCGCGTGCACAACCTCGCCCGTGCTGGCGTTGATCTCCTCGGCGGCGGCGCTGATGCCCTGGACGCGCCCGTTCAGCGCCTCCACGCCCTTGACGATCTCGGCCAGCATGCTGCTCGCCTGGCCGACGGTCTTGGCGCCGCTGGTCACTTCCTCGTTGCTCTTTTCCATCGCGGACAAAGCAGTAGCCATCTCGCCTTCGATGGCGCGCACCAGCTTGGTGATGTGGCCCGCCGCGCCATTGGACTCCTCGGCCAGCTTGCGCACTTCCTCGGCGACCACGGCGAAGCCGCGGCCAGCGTCGCCGGCGCGTGCCGCCTCGATTGCCGCATTAAGCGCCAGCAGGTTGGTCTGGTCGGCGATGCCGGTGATGATGCTAATGAACTCGCCGATCTGCTTGGTCTTTTCGCCCAGCGCCTGCACGACATGGGTGGTGTTCTGCACGGTGCCGGCGGCATGGTTGATGATCGTCACGGCGTCGTCGGCACTCTTCTTGCCTTCGTTGCCCTGGGCGGCGGCCTGCGTGGCGTAGGCGGCGACGTCCTCGATGTCACGGCTCACGCCCTCGATCGCCTTGGCCGTCTGGCTGACATTCTGCTGCGCTCCGCCGATGTTGGTCATCGTGCTCTGCGAGCCCTTGGCGACTTCCTGGATCGTCATCGTCACCTGCTGGATCGCCTTGCCCGTCTCATCCGCGCCGGCGGCCAGCTCCTCAGAGCTCGAGGCGACGTTGGTCGCCGCCAGCGCCACCTGCTCAATCAGGTTCCTCGTGTTGTTTTTCATCTCGATGAAGGCTCCAGTCATGGCGCCAATCTCATCCTTAACTGAAACATCCTTCACCGCGAATGCAAAGTCGCCGCCAGCCATGGCGCGCGCTGCTTCTGCCAGCACAGCGAGCGGACGGCGGATCGTATTGAGCAGAACCAAAGCGGCAGTGACAGCGACCAATAGAGCCATGATGCTAACAATCCACGTTGAGTATCTAGCCAGCCTCTCGCTATCAACTGCGGTTTTCGATGCAGCAGTATCCAGTTCATTGCCTTTGGCATCGAGCTTGTCAAACGCGGCTACGGCATCCGTGGCATTCGCTTTGAGCTTTGAATCGATGATGCCTTGTGCATTGTCGTAGCGTCCAGCCGCCGCTTCAGCTAGGTATTCCTCTGCTCCCGTGCTATAGGTCTCCAGCGTTTTGGCGAACGCCTCGTATTCCTGCATCAAGCTCTCGGGCATGACTTTTCGCGACTCTTCTTCCTGCTTGCGCGTCGCTGCGAGAGCATCTCTCAGATTGTTCTGCGCCGCTTCATTCTGATCAAGCTGGGTTCTCACAACCCACACACGAGCGTCCCACAGACTCACCTTAAGCTTGTATGCTTCGAGTCGGCCTGACATCGCGTTGTCCATATGGTTGGCTGCATCTGAGACCCGCGCCAGCCCAAGCAGGGCGATCAGCATCATTGCGGCAAGCACGATTATCACCAGGCCAAAGCCGGTGAGCATTCTGGCTGTCAACGTAAGTCTCATTTCCTTCTCCGCCTGCGAGCTTGATTCCATTATCCCTGCTATCCTGCGCCCTTCGCTCTTTCCCTGGCACCATCACGTAGCACCGCTCCCAACGCCGTATCATCCTCCACCAGGGTTCCGTCGCTTCCCCCAAGCGTGAAGCATAGCGCCTGCAGGCTGGAAAAGACGATGTGGCCGCGTTGCGTCAGCCGCGACACCTTTTCCCGTCCCTGCTTCTGCGTCTCGACCAGCCCCTCTTTCTCCAGCTTGCGCAACGCATGGCTGAATGCTGATTCAGTCATTTCCAGCGCTTGCTTGATGAAGCGGATGGGGCGTTCGCCCAGCCGTAGCAGGGCCAGAATACGCCACGCTGTCGGAGATGTCATCTGGTGGATAATGCGATTCGGCATGCACGAAGTATGGCACTGACGACGCGTTTCGTGGTTAAAGCAAGTTGAACTCAGTATGAAGTCTCAGGCAGCATGCTTGATCAACTATTCAGGTGTAGAAGCAACTGAGATCCCTGATCGAACGCTACGCACCTTCGGGAGGCTCGGTGCTTTTATCAAGCACGATACGCACGGCGCGGGCCAGCGTCTCAGTCGTGTATGGCTTTTGCAGGAATCCCGCCGCCAGCCTGTACCAGTCATTGCGGGCGGCGGTAGCCTCGTCGTAGCCGCTGGTAAGCAGGATCCGTGCCTGCGGATTGCAGTCCAGGAAGTCCTGCAGCAGCAGCTCCCCGCTCTTGCCGGGCATCGTCATATCCAGCAGGATGAGACTGATCTGCTTGTGCTGCTCGCGGTATACATCCAGCCCTTCCCGGCCGTTCTCCGCCAGCAGGACGCTGTAGCCCAGGTTGGTCAGCGTCAGCAGCGCCATCTGGCGGACGACCTCTTCGTCGTCCACCACCAGGATGGTCTCCAAGCCGCCCAGCGGCGGGATCTCCTCCTCGGTCTCCGGCACTTCGATGTCCAGCGCGGCGGGCAGGAACACGGTGAACGTGGCGCCCGCGCTGGGAGCGGACTTGACTGTCAGCAGGCCGTTATGGTTGCGGATGATGCCGTCGACGGCGGCCAGCCCCAGGCCGCGCCCCGTGAACTTGGTGGTATAGAACGGTTCGAAGATGCGCTGGCGCGTCGCTTCGTCCATGCCGCAGCCGTTGTCCTTGACCTCCAGCAGCACGTAGGTGATCAGTGCCGGGCTGTCCATGACCTTGCCGATGGCGGGCAGTTGCGCGGTGCCGGTGCGCAGGTGCAGCTCGCCTTCGTAGTCGAACTGGCCCGTCGCCTTCTGGAACTCGGCGATGGCCTCGCCGGCATTGATGCACAGGTTCATGATCACCTGCTGCACCTGCGCCGGATCGGCGATCACGTAGGGCAGGGCGGCGGGGAACTCGCGGACGATGCTCACGTTCTTGGGCAGGGTCGTGCCGAGGATGTTCAGCAGCTCGTCCACCTGCTCGTCGAGCCGCAGCGGCAGGCTCTGGAACTTGCCGCCGCGCGCGTAGGCCAAAAGCTCGCTGGTCAGCACCGCCGCGCGCTCGCCCGACTGCTCGATCGTGGTCAGCATGCGGTAGACCGGATCTTTGGGGCTGACGATATCCTTGGCCAGGCTGGCATAGCCCAGCACGCCCATCAGGATATTGTTGAAGTCGTGGGCAATCCCGCCGGCCAGGCGGCCGACGGACTCCATGCGGTCGATCTCCAGCATGCGCCGCTCATCCTGCTTGAGCTGGGTGACATCGCGGGCGAAGACGATCAGGCCGCGTGGCTCGTCGCCCTGTGACAGCATCTCGCTGGCGACGATGCTGATGATGCGCTGGCGCCCGAGCGGGTCATGGATCTCCAGTTCGGACTCCCACGACTCACCATTCAGCACCTGGCGGGCGATCTCCCCGTACTCGTCAGTGCTTTCGAGGTCAAAGGGATCAACATCGGCCAGCGTCCGGCCGGTGACCTCAGCAGCTGTGAAGCCGAACAGTTGTTCCGCCACCGGGTTGTAGTGCAGCACGCGCAGCTGCAAGTCGGTGGCGATGATGGCGAATTCCGTCGTCGAGCTCAGGATGTTGGCCAGCAGCGTATGGGCCTCGCGCAGCTTGCTCTCAGCTTTGACGCGCTCGAATGCCGCGCTGATGGCGTTGGCGGCAGACCGCAGCAAGGCTACTTCGTGTGTCCCGAGGTCGGTGCGCGGTTCGCAGACATCGAACCCGATGAATCCCGCGAGCTCCTCATCGACGATCACCGGCAGCTCCAGCATCCAGTAGGCGCCACGGAGTTCGCCGATCGTCCTCTCAATCCCATCCAGGTTATGCAGGAAGCCCTCGACCTCGTTGCCGCTGGCCAGTTCTTCGATCACCCGCGCTGAACCTCCGGCTCCGGAGACGACCGCATTCATGCGCGGGTCGTCGATCAGTGGCGCCACGCCGGGGCTGACGGCCTCCACGCGCTGCGTGGCCACCCACCTGCCTTCGGGATCCTGGAAGCAGTCAAAGTAGTAGCAGCGCGAGACCTCGCTCGCCTGCTGCAGCCAGCCCACGATTGCCGGCAGCAGCTGCCGCGGGTCAGGCGCCGAAAGCAGCTGTGAACTGATCCCGGACAGGCACTCGAGGTAGCGCTTGCGCTTCAGCAGGTCGGTATCCCCCGCGCTCCTGGCATCCTCCGCGGGTGGTGACTGCATGTCTGCCTGGAGTACCGCGAGCAGCAGCTCGCCGGAGACTGCGGCCACCAGCGCCGCGCAGTCGCCAGGCGGTGCTACCCTGATGGCAGCGGCAGCCTGCCGCAGGAGGGGTTTAAGGCTGGCCGTACCTGACAGCTTAAGCAGCAAGACCTGTGGGATATGCTTGAAGGCGGTGCTGAACAGCTTGCGCTCAGCGCTGCCGGCGGCTTGCAGCGCCATGTCGGAGATCACGATCACTGAGGCTTGGCCGCAGGCTCCAGCCACGAGCGCTGCCGCGACATTCTCATAAGTATCGGTCATGCAGCCGATACGGTTCAGCGCCAGGCAGACATTCTCACGCACAGCAGGATCGTCGTCGATCACGACAGCAAATGAGCTATTGCCTGCGGTGTGCATCGCCGATTGCAGCCTGAAAGTGGAGTGCCGAACTCGCTGAATAACTTGCCGGGGCAAGGCAGGTTGCATTATAGCCTAGCAGCCACAACTTCCAGCTATTCCTCGACCTTGCCGCCGTGGCGGCGGCGCAGCCGCTCGCGCCGCGCGGCGATGACGCGCTCGGTATACGGGTCCGCAGCCAGCACGGCCCACACGATCAGCACCGCCGCTGCCGCCGGGTGGTAGTAGCCTGCGCCGATGGCCAGCCCGATGCCGGTCATCAGCCAGATCGTCGAAGCTGTCGTGATGCCGTGCACCTGGCGGCCGGTCTGGATGATCACGCCGGCGCCGAGGAAGCCGATGCCGGTAATCACCGCCGCGGCCAGCCGCGTGGGATCGGCGGTGATCGGACCAGCCCCCAGCGCCGACAGCCGGATCGACAGCTGCATCAGCAGCGTGCTGGTCACGGTCACGATGGTCATCGTAGTGATGCCCGCCGGCTTGAAATTCAGCTCGCGCTGATAGCCGATCAGCAGGCCCACCGCCGCTGCAGCCAGCAGCTGCACGAGATCGATCCAGCTCCAGTCCAGGTTAGTCACCTTGCGTCGCCTTTGGCTTTTCGTGCTGCGAAAAACTGGCGCGGTACAGCATCTTCTTGTTCCAGGCCAGCACGGTGTCGCCGCCGGTGGAGACGAACAGCTTGGCGTCGCCATCGAAGTACGCCGGATCGATGTCCAGCTCTCCGGCCTCGATATCGAGGCGCACCAGAGCCTTGCGCATGCCATCCATATAGGCGACGTACTTGCCTGTCGGATCCAGCGCGGTCTCCCACACCGGCTCGCCAAGGAACTCCTTGAAGTCCACGGCGCCGCTCAGCGGATCGAGCAGGGCCAGCCGCGGCACACGCGTGTGCTCCACGTTGGTGCGCGGGGCGCGCGAGCCGCGGGCGAGCCACGGCAGGTTGTCCGCGTCCGCGCTGGCGATCTGGTACACCACCCAGTCCAGATCCACCGAGGCGGTCCATTTCATGCTGTCGAGATCCAGCACGTGGATCCGGCACAGCTCCGGCGTCATGCCGGCGCTCCAGAACGAAGCGTAGATCCTGCGGCGCCCCTCGGCATCGGGCAGCGCGCCGAAGGCGCGGCCGGTGATCTGCTGCGGAAAGTCGGGATAGGCCACGAAGGCGCTCTTGCCTGTGGCGATGGTTTCCACGACGAGACCCTTGCTGTTCAGCGGCACGATCACCTGCTTGCCGTCCCAGCTGTAGAACGGAAACAGGCCGAAGCGCAGATCCTGCGGGCCGCTCGCGGGGAAGTCGGGCGCCTTGTCGTAGGGTATGAGCGAGCGGGAGTTCTTCGTCGCCCGCCAGACAATGTCGATCACCGGCTCGTTAGGCTGCTGCGCGTTGGTCACCACCAGGCATTCCTCGCCGCTGGGCGAGGCGCCGATAAAGGCGCGATTGAGATCGGCGCCGACCAGCAGGCCGGCCAGCTCGCCCAGGCCTTGCGGGCCCAGCGGGAAGGCTGCGGCGAGGTAGCCGCGGCCGCCCTTCGCCTTGACCTTCCAGCTCGCCGGCTCGCGGAATTTGGCGTAGACCCACTTGCCGTCGTGCGAGATGTCCAGGCTGTCCGGCACCGCGTCTGCCATTTTGGTGCCTGCGAGCAGGGATGCCGGCCCGCTGGACTGGCCTTTGGCAGTCTTTGTTTTCGCGACCGGCTCGCCCTTGCTCTTGCTGCCGGTCTGGCAGCCGATACACACTATCGCTGCCAGAGCAACGATGATGATCCGCCGGATCACCACTTCCACTGCGTGATGCGTTTGCATACTATGATTCTAGCTAGTGACGCAAGTATCGCCACCAGTGCGTGCAGTACAGCCCGGCGCGGCAGCCCGTCGCGGCGCCAGAGAGCAGGCGCCCGGCCTGGCCGAGCTGCTCAGCGGTGATGTAGTCAGCGCGGCCGCCGGGCTGATCGGCTGCGTGCTGGCGTGCCGGCTCCCGGCCCAGGGCACAGGCGCGTCGCGGATCGTGCGCGCGCTGATCGTTGAGACAGAAGCCTACCACCAGCGCGAGCCAGGCAGCCACGCGTTCAACGGCCGCACGCCGCGCAACGCGGTGATGTTCGGTCCGCCGGGCCGCCTTTACGTCTACTTCACCTACGGTATGTGGCACTGCGCCAACGTCGTGTGCGAGCCTGCGGGTACTGCCGCTGCGGTACTGCTGCGCGCTGCTATGCCGCTGCCGCCAGATGATGGCAGCGTGGCGGGGATCGAGCAGCTGCGGCTCAGCGGGCCGGGGCTGCTGTGCCGCGGGCTGCAGCTTGACCGGCAGCACAACGGCGCGAACGTGCTCGACCGCCGCGGCGAGGTGTGGCTCTACCGGCCCGCCCGCGGGGTATTGCCGCCGCTGCGCTGGACGCGGCGCATCGGTTTCAGCTTCTTGAGTGAGCTGGAATGGCGCTGCTGCTGGGATGGCCATCCCGCGGTCAGTCCGGCAAGCACGGGAGTGATTGCGAGGGGCTCGCGACGGCGGAAGGCGGACACGTAAACAGTAGATGACAAGAGGGCCGGGTGATCCCGGCCCTCTTAGCTCACACAAGTTCAGGGCACTGTGATCTACGGGAAGTAGATCGCGATCTTCAGGTCGAGTATGTTTGGCCCAGTGCGGCCATCGTAGTACACGACAGCGGTGCGGCCGCTGATCGTCAGCGCGTGCGTGTAACCGCCGTCGATGCCAGCCTGGTTGGTTACCGATTCCGGCGTGTCGAAGGCCGTGCCGTTCTGATCCGAACCCGAGCGCAGCTTGAGATAACCATCGCCACCGTCGATGTAGCTGATCACCGGCTTGTTGTTGATGTAGCTCAGCGAGGAGAACGCGTTGACTCCAGTCGCTGCCAGCACCTGCGGGCTGCCCCAGCTGGTGCCGCTGGCGTCGTTAGCCCGGCAGAAGTACTGCTTCAGGTTGGGATCGAGCTTCTTATTCTGCTCGTAGGCCACCGCCGGATTGCCGTTGACAATGGCCATCGTAGCTTGGTAACCGGCTCTCCAGGGCTCTTCAGCCGAGCGGGGAACGCCGGGATCGATAATCACCGCTGAGCCCCAGCTTGCGCCGCTGCTGTCGGTGGCCCGGATATATCTCATCTCCCCGCTGTCGGTATTCATGGTGCGGAAGGCGATCGCCGGATTGCCGTTGACCACGAGCAGGTTAGAGAACTCCCCGGCAATATCCGCCGTGTACACGGAGGTCGGCGTAGGCCAGATGGAGCCCGTGGAGTCGCTGGCGCGCACGTAGTAGAGATCCTCGCCCGGGCTGTACTGGTAATAGCACAGCGCCGGATTGCCGTTGACCATGGCCATCGAGGTGTGGCCGCTGTTCGTACCGACAGTGTTGTCGACCACCACGTACGGGCTCCAGGCGGTGCCGTCGGCATCCGTGGCGCGGATGTAACGGATCTCCGGCGTCTCGGTGCCTTCATAAACGTCGGCGAAGTAGCTGATTGCCGGCTGCCCGCCGACGTCCTGCAACGACGTCCATTTGCCCGCCCCGCCATAGCTGTCGATCTGGTGGTCCGTACCACCGGCATACGCAGGCCAGCTCGTTCCATCGGCGTTGTTGGCGCGAATGTAGAACAAGCCGGCATTGGGAGGAGTGCCGACACGCTGGTAGGCGACTGCAGGATTGCCATTGATAATCGCCACGCTGTTGTACTTGCCGGTATTGCCCAGCTTGTCGATTGTGATGATGTACCAGCCGTGGATCTCCAGCGTGATGGCCTCGGAATCGGTGCCGGTCAGAGCATCGTTGTCGGTGACCCGCACCGTCGGGTTGTACAGGCCGTTGACGGTGTAGGTGTAGGAAGCGGTGTTGTTGCCCTGGAAGCTGAGCTCGGTGTTGTCGGCCTCGTTGAAGGTGCCGTCACCATCGAAGTCCCACTCGTAGTTGACGATCGACCCGTCGTCGAAGCTGCCGCTGGCGTCGAAGTTGACGGTCAGCGGCGCCACGCCGGTGGTTGGATCAGCAACGAGCACAGCCGTGGGCGCCGACTCGACCGTGCTGCGGACAACGATATTGTGCGGAGTAAGGGCAGTATCCGTACCGCCGCGGTTATCGGTTACTCGCAGGCGGGCCTGGTAGTTGCCCTGAATCGTATACGTGTGGGATGTTGTAGGAATGGTTGTCGTCTCGTCGTAAACGCCATCATTCGTCCAATCCCATTCGTACTGCACGATCGTGCCATCCGGATCTGAGCTGCCGCTGCCGTCGAAGCTGACGTCAAGCGGTGCGTTACCATCGGGACTATCCGGTGTGGTTGTCACCACGGCAGTTGGATCTTGGTTCGGACCGACTGTGTTCACAGTAACGAGCTTGGTCTCCGTGTCGGTTGCGGCGTCATCATCGGTCACCTTGACGACGGGGTTGTACGTCCCCGCGACATCGTAGGTATGCTGGACTGTGGAGTCAGTGCCGCTGTCGAAGTCGTAGCTGCCGTTGCCTTCCCAGTCCCACTCGTACTTGACGATCGTGCCGTCGGAATCCGTGCTGCCGCTGGCGTCAAGGTCAACAATCAGCGGCTCGTCGCCGCTGCTTGGATTGACAGTCAGCGCGGCCACCGGCGGGAAGTTGGCGGGCGGCGGACCGGTGTCGATCTCCACCGTGACATGGACGCTCTGCGCGCCCTCATTCGTGCCGCCGATGTCGTAGGCCGTGACGTAATACTCGTAGATGCCGTCAGCCGTCTGCGCGTCAGTGAAGGTGTAGCGCACCGGCCGGTTGGGGTCGATCGTCGGACGCGAGAGCGATACCGGCGACTGCGGATCGCCGGGCTTCTGCACCAGGCGGAAGCTCGTGTCGCTGGGGCCCTTGCGGTACAGCTTGTAGCCGTTCAGGCGCTCGTTCCAGTGCATGGCGATCGGCGTGAGGTCGGCGATATTCAGCTCGCCGTTGTCGTCGCCGTCGATGCGCGCGTTGCGCCAGTTGATGGCCGCCGAGCCGGCCGCAGGCGGGTTGCCGGCGCCGCCGTCGTCGTCGGGGTTGCCCGTTGGCCAGTAGGCGATCCCGCCGTGGGCCGAGGGATCGTCGTAGGTCAGCGTGCGCTGATAGCGCAGGCCAAGCGGCGTCAGGTCAGCGACGTTGACCTCACCGTTCTGGTCATAGTCGCCGATCGCGCGCTCGGTGAAGCTGAGGGCGATGCCGGTCGGCGGATTGCCGCCGCTGCCGTCAGGATCGATCACGCTGCCCGCCAGGTCGAAGACGGTGTTGCCGTCGCCGGAGGGTGCCTGCGCGACTACTTTGTCGGGATCAATGCCCAGCCGGACGAACTCCGCATCCAGCCGCGCCTTGAGTTCGTCGAACGTCGGGGCGCTCGATTGCGCAGACAGGGCGTCCTTGCCGCCCGTGCCGCAGCCGCTGAATAGCAGCGCCGCAGCAAGCAGGGTCAAGCCGCTAGCCAGGATTGTCGAGTATCGCATGTTGGCCTCACCGAGGTATTTGTGAACATACTATTATAAGGTCAAAACGCCAAGCGCGCACGGCAAGCGCCGAGCTGCTTGCTCTTGCTTGTCCCGCGGATAAGAGGCAGCTATCGCCAGCCGGTACTAAATAGTACCCACGGAAACGGTTACTTCTGCCGTTGCAGTCAGGCCGTCGCTGTCCGTGACCTGCACCCAGCGGGCCTTATCGCCGAGTGTTGTGTACGTCATCTGGAACGTCGGCACAAGGGCGGTACTGAACCAGCCGCCGGGAAAGCCCGGTACATCCCAGGCGAAGTCGGTGAGCAGCCCGTCCGGGTCATAGCTCTCGCTGGCATCGTAATCCACGGTGAGCGGCGCGGCGCCGCTTTCCGGATCAGCCACGACTATGGCCACCGGCGGTTGCGTGCCGCCACCGCCCGCGTCCATGTCCAGCGTCAGCTGCGGGCTCGGCGTGCCGACGCCGCCCTGGCCGTCATAGGCAGCGACGTAGTACTCGAAGATGCCGCTGGCAGTACCTAACTGGTTGTCAGTCAGGCGATAATACAGTGGACGGTTAGGGTCCGGGTCACCCGCGGCGAACGCGGCGCTGCGCGGGATCGTGTATAGCGCACCCGGATCGTCGGGATTGGGCAGCAGCATGAAGTTTGCTTCGCCGGACCGCTTGCGGTAGACGCAGTAGCCGACCAGGTGCTGCTGCCAGTGCACAGCGATCGGCGTGATGTCACTGATATTGATCTCGCCATTGCCGTCGCCGTCGATACGCGCGTTGCGCCAGTTGCTCGCGCCACTGCCGGGTGCCGGCGGGGCTGGCGGAGTCACACCGCCGTCGTCAAGGGGGCTGTAGCCGGGCCAGTCGGGCTTCCCAGTGCCTTGCGGATCGTAGTAGCGCACAAAGTAGCCAAAGCGCTGGCCGAGCGGTGTCAGGTCGCTGATACCGACCTCGCCGTTCTGGTCGTAGTCGCCGATGCAGCGTTCCATCCAGCGCAATTCGACGCTGTCGGGCGGCAGCGGACCCGTACCGTCCGGGTCGTAGACCATCGCCGAAAGGTTGAAGACGGCGTTCTCCGGCCCCAGCGGCGCGGCAGCCCCCACTTTGTCAGGATCGATGCCCAGCCGCGCGAATTCAGCGCCTAGCACATCCCGCAACTCGGCCACTGATGGGGAAGACGATTCTGGGAATGGCTCACGTTGGCCAACAACCACGCGGGAGATGCAACCTGCTAGAGTGGCGATAGCCACAAGGAGCACCAGTGATGCGACCGTCAATACTACGCGCATGTCAGCCCCTGCGTCAGGTGTTACTGTGGAGATTCTAGCGCAGCGGCGACGTGCTACGAAAATTAAAAAAAGGACCGCCCTGGGAGGGGCGGTCCCGCTTGGAAATTGGGATAGGTGGATAGCTAGGTAATACAGCGGCGGGAGGGCGAGCGGACGGGCGCGCCCTCCATGGCACGCCCTAGCCACAGTCGCTCCCGGCACAAGGCCGTCGGAGGAATCAGCGCAGTTGCAGCGAGGCAGGCTGCCTGCCTGGTGGGGCGGCTCGCGATGGCCGCCAGCTGTTGGCGGACGCCCCGCCCCGCCCCACCAGCAGGTCTAAAGCCACATCCGGTTTGTGAATAGCACGCGTTGTATCTCATTTCCTTAGATGATCTCCAGCTCGCCCAGCAGCGCGCCGGCGGCGTCGATGGCTTCGAAGATCGCCACGACGTCCTGTGGTGTCAGGTTCATTTTGTTCAGGCCGACGGCTACCTGCTCAGCCGTCGTCGGCTTGAGCAGCAATCCCGTCTCGGGCCCCAGCACCTCGGCGGAAGTGACGCCTGAGGGGGCTGTTGCTGTTTCGCTGGTGGCCGGCAGGCTCAGCGCTTCCAGCCCACCTCCGCCAGCCTCCGGCGCGGGTTCGGTTTCTTCTGCCGGCGCGATGATGCGCTCGCCGAAGGTCAGCGTCATCGTGCCGTGGGTGACGGCCACGGGCAGGACCTGCACGTCCTGGCCGATGACCACCGTGCCCGTGCGCTGGTTGATCACGACTTTCGCCAGGCGCCCCGGCTCGGCATCAAGGTTCTCGATCAGCGCGATGAACGGCACCATGTTCGCCATGTACTTGAGCGGCACGCTCACGCTGACGCAGCCCGCGTCTTCGGCGCGCGCCATCTCACTGCCCAGCGCGTCGTTGACCGCGCTGGCGATGGCGTTGGCGGTGGTGAAGTCCGGATGCGTCAGGTTGAGACGGATGCCGCCGTCGCTTTTGAGGATCGTGCTCGGCACGCTGTTCTCCACGAGCGCGCCACCCGGGATGCGGCCCACGGTGGTGACCTTCTTGCCACGCCCGCCGCCGCTCGCGCCCTCGCCGCCCATCACCGAGCCCAGGCTGAGCGTGCCCTGCGCCACGGCATAGACTTCGCCGTCCACGCCCTTGAGCAGCGTCTGGTACAGCACGCCGCCCTCCAGGCTTTTCGCGGTGCCGATCGAACTGACGCTGATGTCCAGCCGGTCGCCCTGGTTGACGTAGGCCGGCAGGTCGGCGCTGACCATCACGGCGGCGAAGTTCTTCACTTTGACTAGCGCCGGGTCGAGCTGCAGGCCGAAGCTGCCCAGCATGTTGGCGATCGCCTCGGCGGTGAACGGCGCGCTCTTGGGGTCGTCGCCGGTGCCGGCCAGCCCGCCGATCAGCCCGAAGCCCAGCAGCTGGTTGTCGCGCACGCCGTCGATCTGCGCCAGGTCCTTGATCCGCGCCGCCTGCGCCGGCTGGGCCAGCACGCCGCACAGCGCCAGCAGCGCCAGCAATGCGGCTGCTGCTAAGCGTACCGTCCTGTTGTTCATTGCTCCTGCCATTTTTCTTCCGTCCACCATATCCTCTCCAAGCCGGCTGGGCCTTCGCCAGCCGTTCCATCCACGTCTCGAGCCTCCCCAGGCCCGCTCCCCAACGGCCCGCAGGCCGCTCTAGAAAATTGCGTCGATCACGCGGCTCAGGAAATTGGGCTTGGTACGCTTGGACAGCTGCCCCTCGCCCAGGTACTGGATCTCCACGTCGGCGATCAGATCACTGTCAATCATCCTGTCGGCGTCGAGGTCGCGCGGGTCGATCACGCCGCGCACGACCATCGTCTGGTTCTCGGCGTTGACCAGCACCTGCTTACGGCCCTCGATCACCAGCTGGCCGTTCTCCATCTTCTCCGTCACCAGCGCGGTGACGATGCCATCCATGCGCACGGTGCGATCGGTGCTGCCGTCATCCTTGAAGTCGTGCTTGCCGTCGTAGCTCACGCTGCCCTCGCCGATCAGCTTGAGCAGCGGATTGAGCAACCGGCCGAAGATCCCGCCCTGGCGGTCCAGCTTGGTGCTGTTCTTCGACTGGTCCTTGGTCGAGACGCCAAGCTCCACGTCGGCCACGCTTTTTTCGCGCACGCGCACCTTCACGATATCGCCCACTTCCAGCGGCACGGGGTGCGGCGCATACAGGCCGGCGGCAGCGGGATCGTTGCTCTCCGGCTGCGTAAACAGGCTGTCGGCCAGCGCCCAACGAGCTGGCAACAGCATGCTCAATGCCAGCGCCGCGGCGATCGCCAAACCATGCCGCATATCGTGATGTCTCATTTCACCACCACCACTGGGCCGGCGCACAGCAGGCCCGTGTATTTCATCCCGTCGTCGGTGCGCGTGACGCACAGCGTCTGTCCGATGTAGGCGTCGTTAAGCGCCACGGCCTGGGCGCTCAGGCTGATCCCGTTGAGCTCGATCAGCAGCGTCACCATTCCGCCGCGCGCCACGTCGAACGGCGCACGCAGGCGGCTGAACAGCACACGCTGCCCGGCGGCGATGCTGCCGCGCGAGGTCAGGCCGCATACGCCGTCGATGCTGGGCGCCACTTCGCTGCCCGGCGCCAGCGTCATTTCCTGCATACCAAGCTGGTCTGCTCTGATTAACGTGCGCGCGGGGATGCCTGCGGGCGTGACAACGGTCTGCAGCGTGAACTTCACGTACTGCGTGAGCGGAATCACAGCCTGCAGGCGGCCGGCGCTGTAGAATTCTACGGCTTCGGGCAGCCACCAGCCGGGCTTGCTCGGGAAGCGTACTTTTGTCTTATCGGGTGGGCTGGCCAGCCGCACTGCTGGCAGATCGCGCAGCAGCTCCAGGCTGACGGTCGTACCAAGCTGGGTCTCTGTCTCAGCCTGGACCAGCGTGACGATGTCCGCCGGGGCGGCGCAGTAGCTGCCGCTGCTGATAGTTACCTGCGCCGCGCCGCTGAGCTGGATCGCGCGCCAGTCGTAGCCGCGCTGTGCCAGCAGGCCCAGGATGTCGCGCGCGGCCAGCGTGACGCTCGCACCGGCAACCGGCGGCAGGCAGAGCGGCTCGGCAGACAGCGCCTGCCAGAGCTGCTCACTGCCCGCTGCGTAGTCCGCCACGTCGCCAAGCAGCATGCGCTGCGCGCCGGCGGCGGCCTGGTCGCGCAGGCTCAGCTCAAGCTGCGGCGCGGCGAGGGAGGCCCGGCCAAGCACCAGGGCCATCGCACCGCACAGCACCAACTTGAGCATTGTATGTCTCATCGCATTACCGCTTCAGGTTGACCGCCGTCTGCAGCATCTCGTCGGAGGTCTGCACGCTGCGGCTGTTGGCCTCGTAGGCGCGCTGACCGACGATCAGGCTCACCAGCTCGTCGACGACCGAGACGTTGGAGCCTTCGATGTAGCCCTGGCGGAGCGTGCCCAGGCCGTTCTGGCCGGGCGTATCCTCGATCGCCGTACCGCTGGAGTCGGTCTCGGTGAACAGGTTGGAGCCCATCGCCTTCAGCCCCTGCGGGTTGATGAAGCGCACCAGCGTGACCTGCCCGACCTGCGTGGCCTCCGTCTGCGCCGGCAGGTTGACCGTCACCGTGCCGTCGGTGCTGATCGTGATCTGCGTCGCGTTCTCGGGGATGGTGATGTTGGGCAGCAGGAACAGCCCGTCGTTGGTGACGACGTCGCCGTTGGCGTCACGCTTGAAGCTGCCGTCGCGGGTATACGCCGTCGTGCCGTCGGCCATCTGGATCTGGAAGAAGCCGTCGCCCTCGATCACCATGTCCAGCGGCTGGTCGGTGGCGATGTAGTTGCCCTGAGCAAAGTTCTTCGCCGTGGCGATGGGCACCGTGCCGAGGCCGACTTCCAGCGCCGTCGGCCACTGCACGCCGGTCGCGCTGGTGCCGCCCGGGCGGCGGATCTGCTGGTACAGCAGGTCGGTGAACTCCGCGCGATCGGACTTGAAGCCGGTCGTGTTGGCGTTCGCCAGGTTGTTGGCCGTCACGTCGATGCGGAACTGCTGTCCGCGCATCCCGCTGGCGCCTGTAAACAATGCGCGCATCATGGCGCTGTCCTCCAGGTGGGGCAGGGGATGCACAGGCGGGCCGCAGTCGGTTGGCCCGCTGTTGACCTCCTTGCAGCATGGGCAACTCGCCATGCCGCGCGGTCCAGTCAGGATTCAGCGCATCAGCTGCCCGTTTTCAACTCACACTACGCGGTGGCACAGGCGCCATCGCCTGTGGCCACGGGCGCTGGCGCCCGTGCCACCGCCTATTGCGGCATCTTGCCGATCTGGTTTGCCGTCAGGTCGAGCGTCGCATCCTCGGCCTGCACCACCTTCTGCGCCGCCTCATAGTTGCGCAGCTGCACGATCATTTCGCCCAGACAGCGAAACACATCCACGTTGGAGCGCTCCACAAAGCCGGCCCGCACGTCCGTCACGCCGACGCTGTCGGGTGCCGTGTTAGCGCTCCAGGCGTTGTCGCCCACCTTGGTCAGCTGTTGCTGCGGGTCGCTGAAGAACGCCAGGTTGATCCGCTCCACCTGCGCGCCGTCGACCCACACCTCGCCCGAGGCGTTGATGTTCACGTCATTGCTGGCGCCGACGTTGATCGCCCCGTTGAGGCCCTGCACGCGGCGACCCTGGTTGTCCACCAGGAAGCCGTCGGGAGTCAGCTTGAACTGTCCGTCGCGCGTGTACACTTCCACGCCGTCGGCGCCGCGCATGCGGAAGAAGCCGTCGCCGGTGATCGCCACGTCGAGCGGGCGGTTGGTCTGCACCAGCTGGCCCGGCGTGAAGTCGCGCCAGATCTCGGTGTCCGCCGTGCCGGCGTTGGTCAGCCCTATATACTCCGGGCTGGTCTGCCCACGGCGGTCGATGGTCGCGGGATCGTCGACGCGCCAGGTGTGGATACTTGGCGCGGAGGTGAAGAGAAGCAGATCGGACTTGAAACCCGCCGTGTCGACGTTGGCCAGGTTATTTGCGGTCGTGGCAGTCTGCTCCTGGTAGGTCATCATCCCAGCCGCAGCAGCGTAAAGTCCACGTACCATCTTGTTCCACTTTCTCCCACAGCTTCTATCGGCAGCTCGATGTCCATCTTTAGCAAAGCTGCGGTGAACTGCAGCCCAGGCGGCAGCGCTTGAACCTCAGATTCTGCTATAACGTCAGCGCTGTAAAACACGGAGGCCGCGTGGTCCGGTATACGAATCTCGATGAGGGCGAGCGCATCAGCGAGGAAGCCAGCTTCCTCTCCAGTGAGGTCGACTACGTCAAGTTCCTCGAACGGCTGTACCGCGAGGAGGGCATCGACCTGAGCCTCTACAAGCAGAACCAGATGCGGCGCCGCCTCAACATGACCGTGCGCCAGGCCGGCTTCGACAGCTACTGCCGGTTCCTCGACCACGCCAAGCAGAACGAAGAGGTCTACCGCAAGTTCGTCGACCGCATCACCATCAACGTCAGCGAGTTCTTCCGCAATCCCGACAAGTTCGAGATCCTCGAACAGCGCTTCCTCATCCCTTTATTCAAGCGCACGGCCAGCCCGCTGATCTGGTCCGCCGGCTGCTCGACGGGCGAGGAGCCCTACACGCTGGCGCTGCTGCTGGAGAAGCACCAGGTCAGCCCGCTGGTGAAGGTGCTGGGCTGGGACTTCGACCGCAACGCGCTGGCCCGCGCCGCGCATGGCATCTACGACGACAAGGCCGTGGCTGGCGTGCCGCCCGACCTGCTGGCGCAGCACTTCACGCGCCTGCCCGACGGCCGCCTGCAGGTCAGCGAGCGGCTCAAGCAGCGCGTGCGGCTGGAGAAGCACAACATGCTGGAGGACCCGTTCCCCCGCAACGTCGACGTCATCCTCTGCCGCAACGTGGTGATCTACTTCAAGGACCGCGCCAAGGAGGACCTGTTCATCCGCTTCAGCCAGGCCTTAGCGCGCGACGGCGTGCTGATGATCGGCGCCAGCGAGCGCATCCCCAACACCACGGAGGCCAAGCTGCGCGCCATCGAGCCCTTCTTCTACGTGCGCACCGACTTAAGCCCCCTGCCCCGAGGGGGCGGGGCCGAGCCCGAACGCCACGGCCGATTCCACTAACGGCCTGCAACCTTCGCCGCGCTGCAGCGTCTTTAGTCATGGCACGGGCGCAACACACAGTATGCCTGGGCCATGAGGTGGGGTATGCCGGACAGCTTTAAGCGCAACTTTGTTATCGTCATCGTCGTGCTCTCCGCTGTGTTCCTTCTCGCCGCCCTCTGTTTGCCCAACTACATCAGGGTCAAGGACCGTGCGCGCAATATGGCTCTGGACTCCGGCGTCGACAAGAAGACCAGCAACATGGCCTTGACGTCAGGCGAGGACTACATCGGCGATCGGGGCGGCGGCGGGAGCGGCGAGTATGCTGCCACGCAGACCGCGCCGGGCCAGGCGCAGGCGCCGCAAGGTACAGCCGGCCAGCAACAGCCCGACAAGCAGGACGCGCAGGCGCTGCGCGGGCGTGATTTCTCGGCGCTGCCCGACGTGCGGCGCTGGCTGGTGCCCGCCGTGTACGCCGCCGAGCATAGCCAGGACGACCGTTACATCGTCCGCAGCGGCCTGCTGGAGCTGCGGGTGGAGTCAGTCGACGACACGGCGCAGAAGATTGCCGACACGGCTGCCCAGTGCGGCGGCGGCATCACCGACAGCTCGATTCGCAAGAGCGAGTCGGGCTACCGCAGCGGCACCGTCACGGTGCGCGTCCCGGCGGACAGGTTCAGCGAGGCCTGGAAGGCGCTGCGGCAGGTCGGCGAGCGCATCAGCGAACAGATCACCAGCGCGGATGTCAGCGGCGAGTACATCTCGGCGGTCAGCCGCATGAACACGCTGCTCGTCGAGCAGACCACGCTGCAGAAGATGCTCGACGAGGCGCTGGCGGTGCAGCGCGCCCGCGGGCTGGGCGAGGGCTACAACATCCTGCTCGACACGCAAAAGCGGCTCAGCGATGTTACGGCGGAGATCCGCGAGATCGAAGATCGCGTCGCCGCGCTGGCGGACCAGGTCACGCGCTCGACGATCACCATCAACCTCAGCGAGAATCCGCAGAACCCGGTGGTCACGCCGAAGGATGAAAAGTTCAACTGGGGCATCGGCGCGACGTTCAACCAGAGCGTGCGCGACCTGATGGAGACGCTGCGCGGCATCGCCAACTTCCTGATCCACTTCCTGATCACCGCCTGGGTATGGCTGATCCCGCTGCTGCTGCTGTGCTGGCTGGCCTGGCGCTACTACAGGCGCGTGCTGGCCACTGCCGCGCCCGTGCCCGCGCCAACAGGCGGCGACGGCACGGCGAAGTAGCCGCGACGGCTAGGGCGACAGCAGCGTGCAGTCCTTAGGCACGTCCAGGGGCAGCGGGTCGTCGGGATTTAGGCACAGCACCAGCCGGTAGCTGTCCACCTCGGGCGGCGGGGTTGAGCCGGGCGTGGCACTCGCCTGCGCCCGGGCCGTGCCAAACGGCAGATAGTAAAAGTCGCCCTGGCTGGGCGGGTCGCCGAGACGCAGCTCGCGCATCGGCTGGCCGGTATATGGATTAGTCGGCAGCGCGTCCAGATAGCCCGCCTCGAGCGTCTGTGTCACGCGCGTCGGATAGCTGCCCTCCGTGTCCACGGCGTAGCGCTCAACCGCCAGCTGGACCGAGTGCAGGTTGCGTTTGGCCTCGGCTGCCATGTTGGCGCGATGAACAGGGATGACGATGGCGTTGTAGATCACCAGCCATGCGAGCAGCAGCAGTGCGGCAGTCGCTACTGCGATGAGCAGCGGCTTATCCCGCTGCGGGATGTTTGCCACGAAGCGTTTGAAATCTCCGCTAGCCATCGGCGGCCTCCCAGCTAGTGAATAGACTTGGCGCGCCGCGAGCATGTTGCATGCGCGTGCGCAATAGCAGGGGCTGTGGCCGGTGGCATGGGCGCCATCGCCCGTGGCCACCTTCGGTCCGGCGTGATAACATGCGAGAACGATTGGAGGTGCATCGAAGATGAGAGGTAAGTGGGTATCCTGGAGCGTTGCGCTGCTTTTTCTTGGCTTCACTCTGGCTGACGGATCGGCTGATCAGGAGGAACCCATCCAGACCCAGGCCGACAGGAATGCGATCGCGGCGCAGGACTATCAAGCGGCTGATGCTGAGCTTAATCAGTCTTACGAGGCTCTCATATCCCTTCTCGAAGGGGAGGAGAGGCAGATGCTGATCAAGGCGGAGACAGCATGGATCAAGTATCGAGATGCCGAAGCTGAGTTCGAGGCATATGGTTGGACAGGCGGGACAGCGTACCCATTGATCTACATGTCCAGCCTGACGAGCTTAACCCAGAGCCGCATTGATGAGATCAAGCTAATCTTAGAAGACATCAAGAGCCAGCGAGAGTAGCTACCTTTGCCTTAGTTGCGGGAAGAGAATGACCTCGCGGATCGCCGTGGTGCCGGTGAGCACCATCAGCAGCCGGTCGATGCCGATGCCCAGCCCGCCCGTCGGCGGCATGCCGTACTCCAGCGCCGTCAGGAAATCCTCGTCGAGCTCGCGGTAACCCTCGGCGTTGTCGGCGATCTGCTCCTCCATCCGTGCGCGCTGCTCCAGCGCATCGTTCAGCTCGGAAAAGCTGTTGGCCAGCTCCATCGTCGCGGCGAACAGCTCGAAGCGGTAGCACAGCTCGAGGTCTGCGGGATAGCCGGCGGCCAGCTTGTCCGCCGCACTCATGCCTTTGGCCAGCGGGCTGAGGCCCTTCGGGTAGTCGTAGATGAACGTCGGCTGCACGAGGTGCGGCTCGACCAGCTCCTTGAACAGCTCGTCGAGCGCCTTCTCATAACCATACTCCTTATTGAGATAGATGCCCAGGCGCTGCGCCTCGCGCTTGACATCCGCCAGCGTGCGCAGGCCGTCCAGGCCCACGCCGGCGTACTTGCGCATCGCCGCGTCGAAGGTCAGCTTGGTGAACGGCGGCGTAAAGTCGAGCACGTTCTCGCCGTACTGCACCTGCCTTGTGGGGTGGGCATCCTGCCCGCCGGCTGCATCCGCAGGCTGGAAGCCTGCGCCACCGAAGACTGTGTCGCACAAGTGCACGATCAGCTCCTCCGTCAGCGCCATGATGTCGTGGTAGTCCACGTAGGCCCAGTAGAGCTCCAGCATCGTGAACTCGGGGTTATGGCGCGTGTCCAGGCCCTCGTTGCGGAACACGCGGCCGATCTCGTAGACGCGCTCGTAGCCGCCGACGATCAGCCGCTTGAGGTGCAGCTCGATGGCGATGCGCATGTAGTAGTCGGCGCGCAGCGCGTTCCAGTGCGTGACGAAGGGCTCGGCCGTCGCCCCGCCGCAGATCGCGTGCAGCATCGGCGTCTCGACTTCCATGAAGCCCTTGCCGTCCAGCAGGCGGCGGATCGCGCTCACCGCCTGGCTGCGCTGCCGAAGCCGTGCCAGCACGTCGCGGTTGACGATCAGGTCCACGTAGCGCTGGCGGTAGCGCTGCTCGATGTCCGCCAGGCCGTGCCACTTCTCGGGCAGCGTCTGCAGGATCTTGCTGAGCAGCAGCCACTCGCCGACAGCGACGCTGACCTGGCCGGTGCGCGTGCGGAACACCTGCCCGCGGCAGCCGATCACGTCGCCTAAGTCGAGCTGCTTGAACTGCTCGAACGATTCCTCGCCCACGGTGTCGCGCTTGAAGTAGAGCTGCACGCGCCCGCTCTCGTCCTGCAGGTCGGCGAAGCCTGCCTTGCCGTGCTCGCGCCGCGCCATGATGCGCCCGGCCAGCGCCACGGTCTGGCCCTCCAGCTCGCCGAAGCGCGGCTCGATCTCCCCGCAGTTGTGCGTGCGGTCGAAGCGCACCTGCGCGAACGGATCGGCGCCAGCGGCCTTAAGCTCGCGCAGCTTGGCCAGCTTGATCGCCCGCAGGTCAGCGCCTAGCTCGGCGCCTTGGCCATCCGGCCCCTGCTCCGGGGTGTCGATGTTCTGATCTTGTTTAGTATGCTCGTCGCTCATCGTCTGATCCTCGCCCGCGTGGTCGCGGGAGCAGCATTGTACATGCGTGGCGCACGGGTACAATGTGGCATCCACATGCCTGAAGCTTTGCCGATCTCCGAAGTGGCCTTCCCGCCGATTGTCACCGAGCCGCTGGACCCGGCCTGGGACCTGGGCATCGCCGCGCAGCATATCGTGCTGTCGCGCTTCCGGTCGCTGCTGGAGCAGCGCCAGGTGGTGTGGGACAACGCGGACCTGGAGGGCGTGCACGAGATCCGCGTCGCCGCGCGGCGCACGCGCACCGCGCTGCAGACCTTGAGCGTGCTGTGGGACGAGCCCGACCTGCGGCGCTTCGAGCGCTACCTGGAGCGCTTCGCCACGGAATTCGGCGTAGCCCGCGACCTGGACGTGATGATCATTTACCTGCGTGAGCTGCTGGCCCAGGCGGCTGGCGAACGCGCCTCGGCACTCAGCTGGCTGCTTGAGCGCAACATCGAGCGCCGCGCCGCCGAGCAGGACAAGCTGCTGCAGGTGCTGCACCAGTTCGAGCGCGACTCCTTCCCCGCAGCCTTCGTGGCCTACTTCAGCCAGCTGCCGGTCGACCTGTGGTCGCTGGGGGTGCAGCATGGCTAAGGCCAAGGTGATCGAGGGGCTGCATCCGCACACCGAGACGCGCGCCAGCCTGCCGCCGATGTTCGCCACGCGCATCGCCGAGCTGTGGGACCTGGCCGTGCACATGCCGTACCCCGACCGCGTGCGCGAGCTGCACAACATGCGCATCGCCGCCAAGCGCCTGCGCTACCTGTTCGAGTTCTTCGCCTACTGCTTCGACGAAAAGCTGGGAGAGGCACTCAAGAAGTTCAAGCACCTGCAGGATTTCCTGGGCGAGGTGCACGACTGCGATGTGTGGGTGGACTACCTGCGCCGCCAGCTGCGCGATGCGTTCAAGGAGCTGAGCAGCCGCCGCAAGACGCTGGATCGCTTTGTCGGCGCCGACGCGGATCTGCAGGCCGAGGCCGCCGCGCTGCGCGACCAGCTGGCCGGCGGTCCAGCCCAGGGATTGCTGCTGATGCTCAGCGACGTGGCTGCCCGGCGTGCCAGGCTGTACGGCGACTTGCTGCTGTTCTGGGAGCAGCTGAGCGCGGGAGACTTCCGCGGCGAGCTGACACGCGCCGTGGCCGCGGCGGCGCGCGGGCCGGAGCCGGCGCTGGAGCTGGAACTGGCGACCGAGCTCAAGTCCGATGAGGAGCCCGAGCAATGAGCGTCCGCGCGGCGATCGACGTGGGCAGCAACTCGGTGAAGTTGCTCGTGCTCGATTTCGCGCGGGATGGTTCGTATCGCGTACTGGCCGATCGGGCGGTGGTTACGGGGCTGGGGCGCGGGCTGGGCGAGGGCGGACAGCTGGATCCCGCTGGCGTGCGCGAGACGCTGGACTGCCTGGCGGTCTTCGTGCTGGACGCATTTGCGCTGGGAGCGGATGAGATCCGCGCTGCCGGCACGTCCGCGTTGCGCCGAGCAACCGATGCCGCCAGCTTCATCGCCCAGGCCAGTGAGGAACTGGGGCTGAGGATTGTGGTGATCTCCGGTGAGGAGGAAGCCCGCCTGGCACGGGCAGTGGCCCTGCGCGAGCTGCCGCCCGGGTCGCCGGACGTTGTGTTTTTCGATGTCGGCGGCGGCAGCACTGAGCTGACGATGTGCCATGACGCAGCAGTGACGGCTGCCCGCTCGCTCGAGCTTGGCGCCCGCCGCTGCACGGAAGCAGCTGCAGTCACACATCCTGTCGACCAGGCATCCTGCGACCGGCTCAGCGACTTGATCCGGCTGGCGCTGGCCGCTGCTCCCCTGCCGGCGGACGGCGAGGGTGCAAAGCCGCCGCAGCTGGCCGGTCTCGGCGGCACGGCCAGCGAGGTGGTGTGGATCCTGCGCGGCCAGCGCGGCGAGCCGCGGGGCGATCCGCATCTGGCGCAGGTGACGCGCGCCGAGACGGCGGGCCTGCTGGACCTGCTGGGCGAGCTGACGCTGCCGCAGCTGCAGGCGCTGCCCAACGCCGATCCCAAGCGCAGCGCAGTGATGTACGCCGGCTGCGCCATCATCCTGGAGCTGCTGCGGCTGTACGGCGCCAGGCAGTTCACGCTGGTCGACCGCGGCCTGCGCTGGGGCCTGCTGCTGGGCTAACCTGCAGTGCCAGTAACACCAGCAACCAGCGGCCCGCTGCAATGTTCGATATGAACAGCATGTTCGCCTTGACGGTCTTGGCAGCTTAAGCCTAGAATTCGCGTGTCATCGATGTCCGGCCCGGCCGGGAAGGCGGAAGGAGTAATGGCTATGCGACTGATCGGGGGCGCTTCCCTTGTGCTTGCGCTGCTGCTTGTGGCCTGCGGTACGGGCAATCGCCAGGACCTGCCAGGCGACGGGCCCGGCGGCGGGGAGCTTTTGCCAAACGTCGAGCAGGTGGACAGCGGCAACATCCCGCTGACAAATGGCCTTTTTAACGGCGCCGGCAATGACCTGATCCTCAGCGACCCGTCGAGCGGCGCCGCCGCGCGGCTGGTGGACCAGACGTTCGTCACCTCCGGCGAGCAGATCTACGATACCGACGGCGACGGCGACCTGGACTACTTCATCATGACCATCCGCGCGCTGTCGGCGCAGGGCGCTGCCTCCGTCCAGGCGTACGACAACGATCCGAGCGACACGGCGGATCCAGGCTTGCTGATCAGCCCGGCGAATTTCATAAAGGTGGGCGGCGCGGCGTTCGAGCCGCTGGATGCGGCGTTCACCGTGCCCGTCCAGCTTACGCTGCCGGTGAACCCGGACTATGCATCGCGGGCACTGCTGCTCTTCAAGTTCCACAATCTTTATCTCGACGAATTCGGCCGCACGCTGTCCGATGACATTGGCACGAACTCCGGCTATTGGGTGGAGCTCAATTCGGTCGTGCTGACCAACAACGGCGACAATACTTTCACCTTCAGCGTCCCCACGTTTGGCGAGTACTGCCTGGCGTTCATCCATGACCAGGGCACAGGTTCTGATATCTAGCACCCGTGTAGCCTGCCGCCGGGTCAGTTGCCCGGCCTGCCGGCTGTACAATAGGTGTACAAGCTGATGAGGATCTCCACCGCGAGTGCGCTGCTGCTGGCCCTGACGGCGTTTCCTGCCGCGGCCTTGGCCGGCGTCAACACGGACGGCGTGTCCGGCATTCTGGCGACTCCTACCGCCGAAGTAGTCGGCGACGGTCACGCGGTGTTCGCCATGGGACGCTACTTGTCAGACACAGTCAAGGACACTGGCAGCTTCATTGCCCGCACCTACACCGCTACGATCGGCTATCTGCCGGGCCTGGAAGTCACGGCACGCTTCACCGACTTCCCCACGCTGCCCGACAACCAGGGCACGACGAATTTCCAGGACCGCAGCGTTTCGGCCAAGTACCAGGTCTATGCTGATGAGGATTGGTCGTTCGCCGTCGGCGCGCTGGATTTCGGCGGGCGTTCGAAGATCGGCCAGGGCTACTACGGCGTGGCCACTTGGCGCGCCGCGCCGCAGCTGGAGCTGAGCGCCGGCGCGGGCAGCGGCCCGCTGGAAGGTGTGTTCGGCGGCCTGCGCTACAGCCCCAGCGACTACGTCAGCCTGCTGGGGGAGTACGACACCGCAGACCTCAACTACGGCCTGGAGGTCCATCCCGCCAAGGGCTGGACGTTGAAGGGCGGGGTACTCAACGACCACGGCTCGTATTCCGTGAGCTACATGTTCCCCATGGACGCGCGCGGCAAGCAGAGGGCGTGCTGTCCGGTGAAGCTTGAGCGCTGCGCCGAGGCCTACCCCGATGCCTGCAGCGAGGCCGCCGCTGTGCGCGATGCGCTGGTGGCGGAGAGCTTCGAGAACGTGATGGTGGGCAGCGGCGGCGGCGCGCTGGTTGTCGAGTTCGAGAGTCGCCGCTTCACTGAGCAGCTCGATGCGCTGGCTGTCGCCGCGTCAATTGCCGCTACGCGCTGCGGGCCGGATACGCAGCGGCTGGTGCTCTCACCCAAGATCGACGACGTGCCGCAGGTGACGATGACCGTTGGCGTGGACGAGCTGCTGGCATTCCTCGCCGATCCAAAGCGCGGCTGCGAAGCCTTCTCCGTCGCCGGCTACGATGCGGGCAGCTGCCCGGCCGACGCCACCTTCGCGCCCGAGGGCAACAGCAAGAGCCTGCACGGCGAAGTGCTGGTGCGGGCGCTCTCCGGCATCGAGCTGGCCACGCCGAACCTGCCCAGCGCGCGCACCCGTGCCGGCCTCGGGCTGGAGGAGAACGTCTTTCTCGGCCGCGGGCTGAAAGTGCGCGCCCGCCAGGACTGGCCGTTCTTCAATGACATCGAAGAGAAGACCGTGCCGTTCAACCGCGACGCCGTGCTGAGCTATTTCGACTCCTGGTCGGCCAGGCTAAAGGTATATGGTGCTGGCGGCTATCTTGGTAACGACCGCTTCGGCGGCATGGGTGAGGCGGGCTACTACCCCGGCGACGGCCGGCTCATGCTCGGCGCGCGCTACGCCTACATCCGCGACGAGCGCCACGGCGTTACTGATACCGAGGATGGTGTGCGGCTCGGCGAGCTGAGCTACTATACGCCCGCGCTGGACTGGGAGGTCACGGCGCTGGCGGGCAACTTCCTGGAGGATGATCAGGGGGTACGCGTGGAGAGCACGCGCTATTTCGGCCCCACCTCGCTGACCTTCTTCGCCTACGACACGGATGCCTCCGAGCCAAACGGCGGGTTCACGGTGTTCATCCCGCTCCCGTGGTACTCGCAGCAGCGTCATGGCGCATGGCGCGTAGCCGGAGCGCCGTACTTCGGCTATCAGTACCGCACGGACAAGGACGCCTGGGGCGACCTGCCGCTGCCGGGGCTGGATCTGGAATCGGCTCGCCAGCGCCTGCGGCCGGATTACATCGCGCAACACCTGCCAGAGATGCGCCGTGCAGTGGCTCTGTTCTACGACCAGTAAGCGGTAATTCCACCCCAGGTCAGTCCCAATCTAGCCGCGGCGGTATGCGGGCGGCTGCATAAGGTATAATGTTACCGAGGCTGAAGTACCTGCCAGGAGGCGTGGAACATGGATTCAAGCTAGTCTTGAGCCCCGGCGCAATACTTGTTGCGTTTCCTCTATGTATCGTATATAATCGCGAGACTTAAACAAGCTGTTCCAATACCTGTTTAGTGGTAAGGAGGAATGTTGTGAAGAAGCTTTTAGTTTTGGTGGCCGTCGCGCTGATGGTAGTGGCGGCAAGCTGCGAAACCAAAAACATGGGCGGTCCCTTGCCGTCATGGGGTCCCATCGTCACCGTCACCGTGCCAGCCGGCATGAATGGCGGATTACCGGCGACTTGGACAGTGACCTGGGCAAGCGGAACTGGCCCCTTTACCATCTCGATGAACATGGGTGGCGGCACCACGGCTAACGTGGCTGCGGGTACGCCTGGTGTCAGCCCGTTCACGCAGGTGTTCACGATGGTGAACCCGAGCACGATTGACACGGCGCCCTACAGCTACACGGTGGTTGTCACCGACAGCCAGGGCTTGTCTGGCACGGCCACGGGCGCCTACAACGTAGGCCCGACGCTGAACGCGGATCCGACCGTCAGCGCGGTCTACGCGGAGCCCGTCCTGACAGTGACGGTGAACGACGTGGACGATCTCAATACGTTCACCGTGGACGTCACTGTGCCCGCAGGTTTGGCGGTTGACGACACGAGCAAGGTGCCTTCGGCCACCGGCCCGGTGGTCGCGACCTTCAACTGGAGCGCTACGGACTTCGTACTTGGCGGCACTGGCACCACGACGGTCACCGTAACCGACCAGGATGGCGGCACGGCGACGACCGACGTGCTGATCACCATCGCGGCCTTCCCGCTGGCGGCTGACACGCTGTACGGTATCCCGTCCCCGACCGCCGCGGCTGTGGGTGACACCATCACCGTGCTGGTGCTGACGGGTATCCCGGCCAACGCACTGCAGTTCGTCAACGGCATCGGCCTGACGATCGATAGCGACTGCGACAAGGTAGCCAATACCTTCAACATCGGCGTCCTCGGCGGCGGTAATGGCGATGCGGACGGCTTCTGGACCGCGATGAACCCGGGCGGCGGCTTCCTGCTGCCTCCGGACAACTTCATCGTGGCGACGGACATCGGCGGCGGCCGCGAGCGTTGGGACTTCAACGTCACCCCGATCGGTGGCGCAGACCAGACCACGGCCAGCGGCGCGCTGTTCAACTACCAGTTCACCTTCGGGTCAGCTGGCACCAAGACATTCGGTTTCCAGGAAATCAGCGGCGTGAAGCGTACGTACTACAGTGACGGCGCCAGCACCGAATTCTTCTGGGGCGATATCACGAACGCGGCTGCACCGACAGTGGGCATTAGCTAATCGGTCAGTGCAACAGCAGTCTTATAGGTAACGGAACCAGGCCCGGTCCGGAGTCACCTCCGGCCGGGCTTGTTCTTAGAACAAGGCCGGAGCGCCGCTCCGGTCTCCACCGGCGACCATAGGAGTCAAGGCAAAAGGAGTATTTGCAATGCGTTATACCTCCCTTATCTGCTCCCTCCTGGGTCTGATCCTGGTACTGGCACTAGGTTCCTGCGGAACGCAGAACATGGGGGCGATCGACGCCTCGCAGTCGGGCCTGGACCGTCAGAGTACCGGAGTCAGCCTGGGCGGGTTCGAAGTCATCCGCCACAACGCTGAAGGCTATGCCGATTCCGCGCTGAACTCCACGCTTTCGCTGAAGCTGGAACAGCAGGGCGGAGAATCGGCGCTGATGATCAGCGTTGATGACGCCACCTTCACTACTACCGTAGCAGTGGATATCAAGTACGACGCCGAGCGCGTGCATCCTGTACGCGCTGAATTCCACGGGCTGCTGGGCGGCTCCTCGCAGGCGCTGAACGCGGCCTACCTGCAGTTGCCCGGGAAGGCTGCCGTGGGTGAAACCGTGATTGGCACCTTCAATCCTGGAGCGATCAAGGGCCAGTTTGCCACCGTGCTGTTCGCCAACGGCGCGCTGCGCGGTACGTCTGCCTCGGGTGAGGTTCACCAGAACCCGCTCGGAGTGGACGATGTAATCGAGACGCTGGCGAACTTCGAGTCGTCCGAGGATGTGCTCGCTCAGACCGCAGGACTGACTTGGTACGGCGGCTGGGCCCGTGCCGACGGCGACCAGAACAGCGAGGTCAACATCAGCGACATCACCCCGATCGGCGCTTTCTTCCAGCAGAACACCAGCGCCAACTGGGCCGCCGTGCGCGCCGACTACGACCACAACACGGAAGTCAACATCGCCGATCTGACGCCCATCGGCTTCTACTTCGGCGAAGTGACCAACAGCTACATCGTGCAGGCCAGTGACGATGCTGAAGGCGCCACGAAGACCGCTGTCGCCACTATTCTGTGGGGCGATGGCGATCCGTACGACACGGCCGGCGCTACGTCGGGCAGCTTGTTCCCGGCCTTCAGCCGCTGGCAGCTGGAGATCACCACCTCCTCGGCGTTCAACTACGCCGCCCTGCAGGCGCTGGATGTCAACGCCAACCAGAAGGTGCGCCTCTTCGTCACGCCGCACGCTGACGCCTCCTCGATGGACGGCGTCGAGTCATTCCGTGACGTGACGGTCGGCAACCCGATACCGATTCCTGACCAGCTGCAGATCACTGATTACGACTTCCAGGTGACTGGCGTGACCGGTGGCGCTGGAACCAACGGCGACCTGTTCGGCGCCGCTGCCAACGACCTGAGCGCCGTGGCCAACTCCGCCGCGACGTTGCAGCTGAATTCCATCAGCGGCACGTTCAACGCCCTGGACTTTAGCGAGGGCAACCTGCCGACCGACATGACGCAGGCCGACTACGACGCGGCCCTGGCTGCGGCCCGTGACAACCTGTCATGGTCTGCCAGCCACGGTGGTGCTTTGGGCTTCCGCCGCACGCAGGACTGGCTGGTGCCCGGCACCGGCACGTTCCCGATGACCGGCGACCCGGGTGCTTGCACCGTCTTCCCGGATGATGACCCGGAAAGCGACGCCGCGAATGCCGAAGGCTCGCTGCTTACCCGTCTGCCTGCTGACGGCGAGGTGACTTATCCTGCGGATGACAACCTGGAAATCCACGTGCTGTCACCCATCCAGCATTCAGTCAACGCCGACGTGACCGTTGACCCCAATGCGACCATTCTGAACCAGTACACGGTGGACGGTACGAACCCGATCACCGAGCTGTTGCTGAACGTCAATACGTCACTGTTCATCTCCTTCGACTGGGGCACAGCTACGCCTCCCGCGGAAGCCGATTACGGGAATACCGCTCTCGAGCTGTGGCAGATGGACCCGGACACCGGCCTGGGGATCGGTGCTCCGATTGAGTTCGACTACACCACCGACCCGCTGACGGTGAACAAGTACTTCGTCCGTCTCCTGCCCGACCCGATCAACCTGTGGGAGATCGGCGTGATGGTGCCTGGCCTGACATTGGTGCAGGGCGGTTCCTACGCCTTCAGGTTCAACAACACCTTTGTCTGGAGCTCGATCAACAAGCCGGCTGAGATGCTGACGACGGCCGAACCGCCGCCCGCCCAGCCGCTGATGGTGATCCCGGATCGCGCCTTCCCAGTGATCGATGAGATCGTGCTGATGTACGAGGATCCCATCGTACGCCGCAACCCGCGATTGATCCTCAACCCGCTGACCAACTCGCTGGAACCTCTGGATGCGGAAGCTTTCGCCGATATCCTGAAGATCAACGGCGACGAGTTCGCGATCTCCCGGATCGATACCACGACCTACCCGCTCGTAGGGATCAAGGAAACAGACAATCCTAACGACATCACCAGCGCGACCGATCCCAGCAACATCGCTGGCATCATTGTCAACGAGGCCAACCCGCACCGCGTGCGCGTGTACGTTGGCCCGACGACGCCGAGTGGTGGCAGCGTCGGCGATCCCGACAAGACCTTCGCGGTCAAGCTGTTCGGGCCGGGCGACAATGCGATCGGTCAGGCCACTTACAATGTGGCGCCGATCCAGATCGACCCGCCGCCGCCGGCCGGCATCCGCTGGGCTGTTAACGTCTGGGACCGTGAAGGCATGGAGATCGCTGACCGTGTGCCAGCCTTTGACACATGGGCGGTCAACGGCGATACGATCGGTCCAGGCCACATCACTCCGGACGTGATTTGGGTTGAGTTTGGTGGCGGCTGGGTCTATGACTTCACTGAGGACCCGGCACAGATTGACGGCACCAACAACGTCAAAATCCTGCTGGAGGACAACGCGACAGCGAGCCAGGACTACATGGCGATGATGCTGAGGATCATCGGTCTTGACGCCACTGGCAACTATCTCGCCGTCCACCCCGTAGCCACGACGGACTTCGTCAACCCGATACTCCCAGGTGGCGGACCGGGCAAGCTGAATCCAGGCCATGACTACCTGGTCCAGCTGGACAGCCCGCAGTACCCGGGTATCGACTTTGCCTTTGACGGTCCTTCGGACCACGATCTGGTGGTTACGGGCTCCAACCCGAACCTCTAGCATTCAGTCATCACTTAGCTGATGAGTGGCCGCCCCCCTCGCGGGGGCGGCCTTTTTATTACAGCAACGGGAGGTGCGCAGTCGCACCAGTGAACTTCAGAGGAGAGGATGCGCGGCTAGCGGAGCTGGGTGGCTTGTCCCTGCTCCAAGCGCACTACGCGGCTGGGCCGGCCTTCCATGGCAGTCCTGGCCAGCACGGCTAATTCAGCCCCGCCGTGGCCAGTCAGCCACTCCTGCGCGGCGCTGGCATCCGCCACCGCCGGCTCGCCGGCTGCGTTCAAGCTGGTAGCCCAGACCAGTCCCCACACCGCGGCCAGGAGCTGCTGCAGTGCAGCGTGGGCTGGGCAGCGCAGGCCCACTGAGCCTGGCTGCAACTGCTGTACTGACGGCGGCAGGCCGGGCAACGCGGCCGGCGGCAGAACGACAGTCAGCGTGCCGCGGCGAAAATCATCGAGCAGTTCAGCTTGCGCGCTCAGCGCCAGCTCTGCCTGCGCCACCAGCGCGCTCGCACGATGTGCCAGCAGCGCCAGGGGCTTGCCGCTTAGCCTTCCCTTGATTTCGAACAGGCGCTGGTACGCCTCAGGCGATCCGCTGGCCGCCAGCAGGCCGTAGACAGTATCGGTGGGGAAGACTACGACTCCGCCGCGGCTCAGCACTCCAGCGGCTGCGGCGACGGCCTCTGCGGCGTCGTCTTCCAGCCACAGCACGCGGCAGTTCATTTGCGGATGCCCCAGATCACACGCTCCAGGCCAGAGAAATCGTGCACTTCCTTGCCGCGCGTGATCGCATTCACCTTTTCCAGAGCGCAGCGCGCCGGCCAGGCCGTGTCGTAGCCCACCTCGACGGCAAACAGGCCGCCCGATTGCAGGTGGCTGACAGTCTTGCGCGCCAGGCGGAAGAAGAATTCCTCGGGATCGCCGTCGAGGAACAGCGCCAGGCTAGGCTCATGCTGCTTCACGGCTGCCACGAGCTGCGGGTCGTCGCGGTGCGTGATGTACGGCGGGTTGCAGAGCACGGCGTCGAAACGCTCGCGGCGGCCGACAGCCGCCAGCCAGTCGCCGGCGCGAAAGCTTGCCCGCGGCTCTACGCCGTGGCGCAGTGCGTTGGCGCGGGCGACGTTGAGCGCCGGCTCGCTGACGTCTGTGAAAGTCACGCGCAGCCCGGGATGCTGCCTGGCCAGGGCGATGCCCACGCAGCCGCAGCCGCAGCCCAGGTCGAGGATGTGCGCCTCGCGCAGCCGCCGCTCGCGCAGCCACTCGTCGCCGCGCCGCACCAGCCACTCCGTCTCGTCGCGCGGGATCAGCACGTCCGGCGTGACGATGAACACCAGGCCGGAGAACTCCGCGCGCCCTAAAGCATAAGCCAGCGGCACGCCGCTCAGGCGCTGCGCCACCACCTCTTCCACCGCTGTCAGCGCATGCGGTCCAACCTCGCCGTGCGCGTACATGATGCGCTGCGTCGGATCCAGGCCCAGCCGGTAGCGCAGGATCTGGTCGGCCTCCCAGTTGACCGCGCCGTCGGCCACGGCGGCCAGCCGCTCACGCAACGAGTTGTACAGCTCTAGGACTTGGATAGCCGTTCTCCCTCGTAATGTGTCCGCAGCGCGCCGAGCATCTCTTCCAGCCCGCCGGCGAAGAAGCCCTCCAGATCGTGCACCTTGATGCCGATGCGGTGATCGGTGATGCGGCTGTCGGGATAGTTGTAGGTGCGGATCTTCTCCGAGCGATCGCCGCTGCCCACCTGGCTGCGCCGCGACTCGACAAGCTCGCTCTGCTGCTTCTCCAGCTCCATCTGGAAGAGTTTGCTTTTCAGCACGCGCAGCGCCTTCTCTTTGTTTTGCAGCTGCGAGCGCTCGTCCTGGCAGGTGACGACAAGGTTGGTCGGCAGATGCGTGATGCGGATCGCGCTGCTGGTCTTGTTGACGTGCTGGCCGCCGGCGCCGCTGGAGCGGTAGACGTCGATGCGCAGGTCGGCCTCCTTGACGTCGATCTCCACGTCGTCCACCTCGGGCAGCACGGCCACCGTGGCCGTGGAGGTGTGGATGCGGCCGCTGCTTTCGGTGACCGGCACGCGCTGCACGCGGTGCACGCCGCTCTCGAAGCGCAGCCAGCCGTAGGCACCGCGCCCGCGCACCTCGACCACCGCCTCCTTGATGCCCTTGAGGCCAGTTTCGTTGAGATCCATGATCGACGCCGACCAGCCGCGCCGCGTGGCAAAGGCCAGGTACATATTGAGCAGCTGCGAGGCGAACAGCGCTGCTTCCTCGCCGCCCGCGCCGGCGCGGATCTCCACGATGCAGTTCTTGGCATCCATAGGATCCTTGGGCGCCACCAGCTTGTGCAGCTGGCTCTCCAGCTTCGCCATCTCGGCTTCCTTCTCCGCGATGTCGCCCTTGAGCAGCTCGCCCAGCTCATCGTCGCTCGCGCCGGAGCTCATGTTGGCCAGCTCGCGGCGGCTCTGCTCCAGCTGCTCGCGGATCCTCAGCGCGCGGCGGTAGGGCGCGACGATGTCCCCGAGCTCGGAGTAGTCGCGTGACAGGCGCGCATAGGCCTGCGGGTCGCTGGCGACCTCCGGCCGCGCCATCTCGGCCTCTAGTTCCAGGTAGCGTTGTTCGATTGCTTGAAGCTTATCCCACATCGGCGCAATCGAGTATTATAGCGGCCCACCCGGTGGGGCGGCGCAAACGCGGCCGCAGCAGCGGTCAGCTGGGGCAGTTAGCGCGGGTGCAAATCACTGCACGACGACGCTGCTCGGAACTCCGGCATGGTCATTGCTGATGTCGTCCCACAGGAACTCGTGGTAGGTGATATCACTGTAGAAAGTGCGTTTGACGCCGGCCATCGCCTGGAAGCCGAAGTGCTTGACGCCAGGCGTGGAGAAGGTGAACTGCACGCTGAATATAGGCCCGTAGGCGTAGCTCAGGTCCGCGCCGTCGATCGGCGTCAGGCTGAAGTCCCAGCGCGTGAGGCCATCGCCAATGTTCTTCGGATAGATCATCCCGTCGGGCGGCAGCAGCATCCGAGCGTCCTGCGGAAACCACGACCAGATGCCGTCCAGCGCCGCGCGCTCGCCGCCGGGCTGTCCCACATTGAAGCTCTCCGCGACCAGCTCGGCCGGGCTGTCGATCGTCAGGCCGACGCCGTTCAGGTAGCAGAAGGCATGTGCCGGCACTCCGGAGGTGATCACTACCATGACAGGTTCGCCGACCTGCGCCGCGGCCTGGAGTGGGATCGCATACAGCGTGTCGAAGGCGAGCAGGTACGCCGGGATCCTGACCGGCACGGAAATCGCCTCGCTGACGCCGCCGCGCTGGTCGGTCACGGTGACCAGCGTTGTTCCCTCACCGCCGGTAAAGATATCGTTGGCGCTGAAGCTGAACTGCGCGCTTGCCGCACCGCCGGCAGAGACGGTCCTGGTTGTGGCATCGGTATACAGCCCCGACGGCTGTGTGATGGTCACGGTCAGGGGCAGGTCGCCGTCGGGATCGGCGACGATCACGTGCAGCGTCCGCTCCAGCTCGATGTAGCTGGCGTTGGCGATGACCGGCGGCAGGTTGACCAGCGGGCCGACCTGGTACTCGCCGCTGGCATGCGCGCTGAAGCCCAGGGCATCGGACACCGACACGTCATAGCGGTATGTTGCCGGTGCGGTTTTGCTGGAATTGACCATGGCGAACGACTTTGTGAAGGGCGGGCTGACGTGCGTCCCTCCAGGCACATCTTCCGTTGCTCCCCCGCCCATGTCGACCGTAATGGTGTACGGTTCGCTGCCGCCTTCCCAGTCCACAGCCCAGTTCGCCTCGACACTGCCAAGCATGTCAGCAGGGACAAGCACATCGAGCTGTTCATTCATCGCCGGCCGGACAACGTACTCGCCGACCTCCCGGTCGCTGCGGTCCTGGCTGTCGATGACCGTTACGACGTACGAGTAAGCCACGTCCTGCGTGGGATTGAGGTTGACCATCGTGAAGCCTGCCGTGAACGGACTCGTAGCGCCGGTGCCCGCGGCCACTTCGGTCGTTGTGCCGCCGCCCGTCTCCATCTCGATCGTGAACGGCGCCGTCCCGCTGGTCCAGGTTACAGTCCACGTTGCGCTGCGTCCGTGGGCAAGCACCGCGGGCACGGTGATCGCCGCGATCTGCGGTGCCAGCGGCGATGGGTCGTTCGGGTCTCCCCCTGGATTACCGCCGCCCCGGCCGCCGCAACTCGTCAGGCACAGTGCTGAGAAGATCATTCCCCCCCAGCCCAGCCATGATGGGCGCAAGCCGCGCATTGCTACCTCTCCAGACAGCCAGGTGTTAGAAGAGTATACCCAGATACCTAATAGACTGTCACGGATGGAGCTTGTTCGTTGCCTATCTCGCCCCAGAAGTACTCGTTACCGTTGCCGTCCGAGTAGTAGGTGCGCTTGACGCTGAGTGCGTCCAGTTCCTGGAAGCCGAAGGTCTTCACGCCCGGCGTGCTGAAGGTGAACTGCACGTTGAACAGCGCGCCGCTGGCGGTGGTCTGGTCGCTGCCGCCCAGGGGCACGATGTTGAAATCCCAGCGTTCCCGCCCGCCTCCGATCGGCGTCGGCATCTGAAAGTCGGCCGGCTGCAGCATGAAGCCGCTGGGATTCATCGCAGCCCAGTAGCCGTCCACTACTCCTACACTGCTGCCGAGTGCGCCGTAGTCTAAGCTGCCCGTCACGATGCTGGCGTCGTCCGGCATCGTCAGCCCAATGCCGTTGATGAACTGCAGCGGGTGCGCCGGCACCATGGTCAGGACTAACACCGTTACCGGCTCGCCCACGGCGACAGTCGTCGGCGATGGGTAGACGAAGAGCGTATCTGCTGGGATGTTTCCCGGAAAGAAAATATTGACTTCGGTTGTGTCGGTTGCGCCGCCAGAATCAGTTACGGTAACTGTGGTCGTGTCGTCGGCTCCGGCGAATAAGTCCGTGGTGCTCCAGACGAAGCTTGCCGTCAACGGGCCCGTCGTCGCAGCGACCTTGCTCACCGAATCAACTGACAAGCTCGGTGGCACGGTGACATCAACAGTCAGCGTCTCGCCGTCGTCCGGATCGCTGACCGTTACCACCATAGTCTTAGTGGCTTCGGTGTATACGGCGTCATCGATCACCGGCGGGCTGTTGGGCGACGGCCCGACGGTGTATGTGCCAGTGGCTGTGTCAGACAAGCCCTGGCTATCGGTGACCACCACCGTATAAGAGTATGTGGCAGATGCAGAGGTGCCTGGATTCACCATGGTAAAGGTCTGGGTGAATGGGGTTGCGGCCGGACTGCCCGCAGCAACATTAGCTGTGGTACCGCCGCCCATGTTCATGCTGATGGTGTAGGGGGGGGCTACCTGTCACTGGTCCCCAATAGCCAGTGCCCGCTGTCCACGTCACAATCCATGTGGCATCTGCCCCGCCTGTCATCGATGGCGGTACTTCAACGGTAACCGGATTCCAATGTCCGGGGCTTAACCCGTCGTAGATGTTCTTCGTCGCGCAGCCGGCCGCGAAGATGCAGCACAGCGCTGCTGCGGCAGCCGCCAGCCTGAGTCCAGTCATAGCCTACCTCCTTTAAGCCTGCGCTACAGCGCAGGCGCACGCGCGCGCCGGCGGGCTACTCCACCGTCAGCGTCCGCGAGGCGGAATTGGTGATGTCGCCCCAGTGATACAGAACGCTGGCGTTATCGCTGTAGTAGGTGCGGTCGACGCCGCGGAACTCCTCAAAGCCAAAGGTCTTCTCGCCGGCCACGCTGAAGGTGAACTTGTAGTTGAACAGCGCGCCTTCGGATGTCGTGACCTCGCCGCCGTCGATCGGCGTGACGTTGAAGTCCCAGCGCTCGCGCCCGCCGCCGATGTTCGTCGCGATGATGAAGTTGTCGGGCGGCAGCAGGAATCCGCCCGTGGGGTGCATCGTGGACCAGAAGCCGTCGGCGGCGTCAGGCTGCCCGCCGGGCACGCCAGTGTTGAAAGTGCCGGCCACCTTGTCCGCATCCTCCTCGATCGTCAGCCCGCAGCCGTTCATGAACTCGAAGGCCTGCGCCGGCACGCCGGTGTAGACCACCACGGTCACCTCATCGCCGACGCTCACGGTAGTCTCCACCGCCTGCGCGTAAAGCGTATCCGCGGCGAGTTGGCCGTCCGGCCCCGGCAGGATGCTGCTGTTGTGCGTATCGCAGGCCGCGGAAAGCAGCGCCGCGGCGATGGCGGTCAGCGCAATCAGTGCAAGCTTGGTCATCGGCTACCTCCTGTGAGCCGGGACAGTAGGCGCGTCAATGCGCAATGCCGCGGGCGGCTCACCTGCCCGCATGCGCAGTATACCCGCAGTCACGAATCCCGGGGATAACACTTGCAGCTGAAATCCAGGAATCACTCCGGCTGGCGCAGTCTGACCAGAGTTGCTCCCGCCGCATGGCCACGCGGCGAGCGGCGCTAGGTCATGCTGCGCTTCTGCGCCGGCCACATGCGCGCCACGTTCCAGACGCTGAATGCCAGCAGCACCGCGATCAATCCCAGCATCATGCCAACGTACTTCCAGACCGCCCAGTGCAGCACGTAAAGGAAGACAATCGGCATGGCATTGACGGCGGGCACCAGCAGCGCGGCGAGCAGTGCGACTACGCCTTCGCGGCGGTAGATCACCAGGCAGGGGATCGCTGCTAGCAGCGCCTCGTTGAACATCATCGCCAGGGCGAAGCCGGCGATCTGCGGCCACGTGGCGCCCTGCATGTAGCTTTGGAAGTCCGTGCGCGTCGCGTAGACGAGGAACAGCACGGCAAAGCCGAGGATCGGCGGGACGAGCACGATTTGCAGCTGCAGGAAAATGCCCGCCGCCAGCTGCCAGGGTCTGACCTCGCTGACGCGCAGCAGGTCCAGCGTGCCGGCGCGGCGGTAGCCGCTGACCAGGTAGTAGCCGACAAACACCGTGCCGAAGCCGTAGGTCAGCGAGAAAAACATCCACATCGAGAGCGGGCCGTAATAGATGTCCAGGTAGGAGCGCACGTCCTCCATCGCCCCGGCCATCCACTGCAGCGCCAGCGGCAGCACCAGCGCGCACAGCCAGGCGAACAGGTACAGGTTGTTGCGCCGCGCCATGCGCGCGCCCAGCCGGATGACCGCCGCGATACCCACGGCGCTAGTTTAGCAAGTGCTGGTGCGCCGGCAGCGCGACCGCGTGCGCAGGGCGTCTGCCGCCGCGACACATTTCTATTACTTGAGTTATAATAGGTTTGAGTCAACCACAGGGGTGATCAGCCCCCATTTGTTGTACCAACTCGAGAAATAGAGTTTGGGCTACTGATTCCTAGTTTACCAAACGGATCCTGCAGCGGTGGATCAGCTAGTGCAAAGGCCTCCGGGGCCGGCGGGCGCAGCTTAGCGCGATGGTTGTCGACGGCCGCCCGGCGGTCGTGTTCATCGACAACTACGACGCGGCGGTGCGCTTCTGCCGCGCCAACGATGCACAGGGCACAAGCTGGCCCGCGCCGGTCAACGTCTTCACCGGCGATAACGACCACACCTGGATTTCCATGGCGCTGATCCAGGGCCAGCCGGCGACCTGCTTCACCAGCGCGTACGACGACGGTGTAGGCCGGCCTGACTACTCGCTGCGCTACGTCCGCGCAACCAACGCTCAGGGCTCGAGCTGGGGTACGCCGGTGGTGGTCGATGGCGATGGCAACGGAGCCACCTTGGCCGAGGTCAACGGCGCGCCGGCGATCGGCTATCAGCGAGACACGGATCCCGGAGCAGCAGCGCACTTCGCACTGGCCTATATGCGTGCCGAGGACGCCGTCGGCGCCAGCTGGCCAAGCCAGCCGCTGCTGGTGGATGATGAGGGCTCGAACAACGGCTGGAGCGCCTGCATGGCGGTGATCGGCGGCGTGCCAGCCATGGCCTATGCGGATCACGGAGGCCTGAACTACAGGTACGTCGAGTCGGCGGATGCGAGCGGAGACGCCTGGCTGGCACCAGTAGATGTTGAGGCGCTGGTGATGGAGGGCAGCTACTGGACCAGGCTGCTGGAGGTGGACGGCCAGCCGGCGTTCGCCTATGTGAGCTTCAGCCCGGAGCACTCCGAGCATCTGTGGTATGCGGTGCGGCACTAGGCGCACCAGGCTGCGAATACAAGTGGGATGACCACGAGCTAGACTGTAAGCTGCGTGGCAGGACAGACAGGTGAGCAGAGACCGGCAGTGGGGCTGAGCAGCAGCGCTGCCGGTCTCACTGTGCGCGCCGCGGTGCTGGCCGATTTGCCGGGCATCGGCAACGTTTTTTTAGCGGCGTTCCCGGAGAGCGTGCTGCACTACACCGGCCGGCACAGCACGCACAACTGGCGCGAGGGGCGGCTGATCTGGCAGGGCGGCAGACGGCTGATGGCGGACGTTTTCGCCGTATGCCTGGCCGCGGAGCCGCCAGCCCTGATCGTCGCCGAGGAGCAGGCCACGCGGCGCATCGCCGGCTACATCTTCGCCCCGGCGGCGCTCTCGCGCCTGGGGCCCGCGGCGCTGCGCGGCGGCCTGTGGCGCCTGGGGCTGGGCTGGCTGCGCGGGCGCTACAAGCTGGGCATCGCCGCGGTCGCCATCGCGCTGCGCAACGCCGTGCACAACCTGCTTGACCTGCGCCGCGAGGTCGGCAGCCACCTGGCCAGTGAGGCGCGCATCTTCTCTGTCGCCGTGCATCCAGACTACCAGGGCCAGGGTCTGGGGTCGTCGCTCACCAGCGCCGGCATGGCCTACCTGCGCGGCCAGGGGGCGACCAAGGTACGGCTCGAGGTGCGGCCGAGCAACGCCGCGGCGATCCGCGTGTACATGAAGCTGGGCTTCACGGTGGCAGGCGAGACTCGCGACAGCCAGGGGCCGTGGCTGGTGATGATCGCCACCCTCGACAGCCAGCGCAGCGCCAGCAGTTGAGAGCTGGCGTACGTGCCAACTTGCTTCACTGCTCGGCGCTGCCGAGATCAGTTTCTGGCATGGGAGAGATGAGCTCGTTAGTGCGCACGAAAGCCCGCAGGAAATGCCCCAGCGTCTCCGTCTGGCTGCGGTAGCAATGCAGTGCGTCCAGCTTGAGCTGTTCGTCGGCGGGGCTCAGCGGGACGACCTCCCACGGCAGCTGCTTGCCGCGCGGCGCGGGCGCCAGCGGCAGCTCACGGTGCAGCCCCTTGGGCATCGGCCACTCCACTCCGCCGTGCACGATGTACAGGCGCGCCGCTTTCTCCATATCGCAGTCGGCCAGGGCCTGCGCCATGAACAGGTAGGCGGCTTTATGATCGCGGTGACGGTCTTCCTGCGCCGGCATCAGGGCCAGCGTCGGCTTAAGCTCTATGAGCAGCGCATCGAGCTGGCGCAGCAGTTGGTCGCCGGTGTAGGGCGTGCCGCGCTTGACCGCTTCGACGTACGGCACCGCGGCGACGCGCGTCAGATGCGAGGTGTAGGGCTTCGCGCGGTACTTGAAGAACAGGCGCAGCAGCCCGCCATCGGGGAAGCCCAGGAAATGCTGCTGGTCAGGCTTCAGGCCCAGCAGCGCGGTCGCCTCACGCGCCTCGCCCATGCGCTGCTGCCCCAGCGCCAGCATGTCCTTGGGCGAGGGGCGCGGATCGTGGGCCACGATCGCCTCGTCCCATTCGAAGCCGTCGCCGCTGGTCAGCCAGACGACATCCACGCGCGCGCCGACGCGCCTGGCTGCAAGAATCGTCTCGCTGCAGGCGAGCAGTTCGTCATCGGGATGCGGGGCGATCACCAGCACGCGGTCGGCAGCGGTGAGCGGCCGCGCCTGGGGCAGGTTGGCAATGTGCCATTGCAGCGAGATGCGATAGCCCAGGTCGGACCGCCCCGGAGCGTTGATCGCCAGCGCGATGATGACAATCAGCGCCACGCCAATTATCACGATCAAGCGTCTGCGTCGTCGCACCGTCTGTGGCAGAACACCCACTCGGCAGATTCTAGCTCACTGCCCAGTTGCGGCTCGTCTGACCGAGGCGGCGGGGGGCATGCAGCCGGCAAGAAGAGAATCCGGGCGCGTGTGGTATCATCCGCAGCTTGCGCCACCGTATTGAGCGGTGGCAGAGGTGCTAAATGAAGAAAGACATCCACCCCGCAGTGAAGCTGATCAAGGTCAGTTGCGCCTGCGGCAACGAGTTCGAGGCGCTGAGCGTGCGCGACTCCCTGCACGTCGAGATCTGTTCCGCTTGCCATCCGTTCTTCACCGGCAAGAAGCGTGTCGTCGATACCGCCGGCCGCGTGGAGCGGTTCATCTCGCGCGCGGGCAAGGGCACCAAGTACGGCCAGAAAGGCGCGGCCGCGAAACCCGCCAATAAATAGCCGCGCCCGGCAGCGGGTACTACACTCAGCCAATGCTTAACGCCATCCTTAAGTCCGCCCTGGGCGTGAACTATGCCTTGCGCATCGCCTTTGGCGCGACGGCCGGCGACGCCGCGGCGCGCCCGGCGGCAGCCAGGAAGCTGCTGCCCTACGGCGGCCAGGCGGTGATCGAAGGCGTGATGATGAAGGGCACCAAGCACGCCGCGATGGCCCTGCGCCGCCGTGACGGCCATATCGAGACGCTCGAGCGGCCGGTCGTCAGCAAGTTCGGCATGCTGTCGCGGCTGCCCTTTGCACGCGGGTTCTTCATCCTCTGGGACATGATGACGCTGGGCATGTGGGCGATCAGCGAAAGCAGCCAGCGCGCACAGCAGGATGAGGACGCGGCGCAGGCGGCCAAGCGCGGCGAGGCTGCGCCCGCGCCGGTGCAGCAGACAAAGTCGATGGCGCTGCTGCACTACGCGCTGATGATCTTCTCCCTCGTCATCGCCGTGTTACTGTTCAAGCTGGTGCCGGCGATGGCGACGACCGGCCTGTTCAGCCTGTTCGGCTGGGGCTCGCTGGCGGACGCTAGCCGGACGTTCTGGCAGCAGTTCGCGGCCAACATCGTCGAAGGGCTGATCAAGCTGGGCATCTTCATCGGCTACATCTGGGCGATCAGCGGGCTGGCCGAGGTGCGGCGCGTCTTCGAGTACCACGGCGCCGAGCACATCGTGATCAATGCCTACGAGGACGACGAGGACAACCAGAGCCTGGACTTCGTGCGCCGGCACGGCGTGGCGCATCCGCGCTGCGGCACGAGCTTCATCGTGATCCTCATCCTGGCTTCGATCGTGCTGTTCACGCTGCTCGACTGGGGCCTGCTGGAGCTGGGCGTGCCGGCGGTGAACAACCTGCCGGTGTGGTGGATCCGCTGGCCGCTGCGCATCGTCGGCCTGGTGCCGCTGGCCGGTATCAGCTACGAGGTGATCAAGGCCGCCTTCCGCTACTACAGCAATCCAGTGCTGCGGCCGCTGCTGCGCTTCGGCATGCTGTTCCAGGCGCTGACTACGCGCCGCCCGGCCGATGACCAGATCGAGGTCAGCCTGGCCGCCTTCAACCGCGCGCGCTTGCTGACTGAAGGCATCCCCGAGCCGCAGGCGGCGGCGCTACAATAACGCGGTGAGCGAACATCAACTGCGCTACGGGCGCGACTACATCTCGTTTGCGCTGCCCGACGGGCTAAAGCTCCAGACGTTGCGCGGCAGCGAGATGCCGGCGCTGCCCGACCCGGCCAAAACGCTGCGCGAGGCGCTGGCCGACCCCATCGGCCGTCCGCCGCTCAGCCGCGTTGCCAAGGACAAGGAAAGCGCGATCATCGTCGTCGCCGACCACACGCGCAACAACGCCTACGAGTTGTGGCTGCCTGAGTTGTTCAACCAGCTCAACGCGGTGGGCATCCCCGACAGCCGCATCGCGCTGTACGTCGGCAACGGCACGCACCGGCCGGACACGGATGCGGAGAAGCGTGAGCGGCTGGGTAAGGAAGCCTGCCGCCGCGCCAGCGTGATCCACAACCACGACTGCGATGCGCCGAGCCTGGTGAAGGTCGGGCGCACGGACTCCGGCACGGTGATCTATGTCGACGAGCGCGTCTACAAGGCCGAGCTGCTGCTGATCACCGGCGGGATCACCTACCACTACTTCGCGGGTTACACCGGCGGGCGCAAGGCGATCCTGCCGGGTGTCGCCGGGCGCCAGTCGATCCGCGTCAACCACACCCGCGCCTATGACCCGCAGCGCCGCGACTTCGCCGCAGGCGTGCGGCCCGGCGTGCTGATCGGCAATCCGGTGAGCGACGACATGCACGACGCGGCAACGCTGGTGCGCCCTGACATGTGCGTCAACGTGGTGCTGAACTCGGAGAAGCAGGTCGCCTGGCTGGGGGCCGGGGACTACAGCTACGTGCTGCGCATCGGCGCGCAGTACCTCGACGCGCACAACCGCGTGCCGGTCGAGCGCCCGGCGGACCTGGCGATCATCGGCTCCGGCGGCTACCCGAAGGACATGACGATGTTCCAGGCGCACAAGTCGCTGCGCCACGCCAGCCTCGCCGTGAAGGATGGCGGCACGATCATCTGGACGGCGCGCTGCGACGAGGGCGAAGGGCCGGCCATCCTGGCGCAGCTGCGAGCGCTGGACATGGACGAATTGCACGAGCAGCTGCAGCGGAACTTCAACCTGGGCAGCGCCTGCTCCTTCTCGCTCAAGACGCTGAGCCAGCGCCTGCACCTCCACATGGTCACGGAGCTGGACCCGGCCGTGGTGGCAGGCTGGGGCATCATACCCCACGCGACGATCCAGTCGGCGCTCGACGCGGTGTTGCCGCATCTGGCGGCCGACGCGGCGGTGATGTTTGCGCCAGACATGAGTAATCTGCTGCCGGAGTTGGCCGCCGAGGAGGCGGAGCCGGAAGAGCAGGTGGCAGTTGACACGGGAGGCACACAGCCATGATCCAGGGCGTGACGGTCAAAGACCTGAAGCTGATCGCCGATGAGCGCGGATTTCTGCTGGAGATCCTGCGCAACGACGACCCGCTGTTCCAGCGCTTCGGCCAGGCCTACGTAACCTCGGCATACCCCGGCGTAGTGAAGGCCTGGCACTACCACACCAAGCAGACCGACTACTTTTGCGTGCTGGCGGGCATGGCCAAGGTGGTGCTGTACGACGCGCGCGAAAACTCGCCGACGCACGGCGAGATCAGCGAGTTCTATCTCGGCGAGCAGGCGCGCCGGCTGCTGGTCATCCCGCCGCTGGTGTACCACGGTTTCAAGAACATCGGCGAGGGCCTCTGCCTGCTGCTGAACCTCCCCACCGAGACGTACGACTACGCCCAGCCCGATGAGTACCGCGCCGTGCCGCACGGCGGCCCCGTGCCCTACGACTGGTCGCGCCACGACGGCTAGCCGCTGCCGGTGCGCTAAACTGTCGCCATGGACTTAGAGCAAGGCCTGGTCACGACGGACGCCGGCAAACTTAAGCTGCTGCTCAACGTCAGCCGGCTGGTGGCCGGCCGCCTGGAGATGAAGGCGCTGATCGCCGAGGTGGTGCGCCAGGCCAGCCGGCTGGTTTCCGCCGACCGCAGCACGCTGTGGCTCTACGACGCCGACCGTCACGACATCTACACCTTTCTCGGCGAGGGCCTGAGCAAGGAGGTGCGCCTGCCGGTGGGGCGCGGCGTCGCCGGCCTGGCGGCCAAGGAGCGGCGCACCATCGTCACCAACGATGCGTACAGCTCACCGTACTTCGACCCGGAGACGGACCGGCGCAGCGGCTACCTGACCAAGTCGCTGCTCGCCGTGCCGATGGAGACACATGACGGACGGCTGCTGGGGTGTTTCCAGTCGGTCAACCGGCTCGACGAACAAGCGCCGGGCAGGCTGGGGGAGTTTACCGAGGCCGACGTGGAACTGCTCAGCGCGCTGGCGGCGGTCGCCGCGGTGGCAGTTGAGAACTCCCAGCTGTATGAGGAGCAGCGGCGGCAGTTCAACAGCTTCATCGTCACGCTGGCCCAGACGGTCGACGCCCGCGATGCCACCACCAGCAATCACACGATGATGGTCACAGGCATCGCGGTGGCCGTGGCACGCCAGCTAGGCCTGGCCGACGAGACGGTGGAACGCATCCGCATGGCGGCCGTGCTGCACGACTACGGCAAGATCGGCGTGCCGGACTCGGTGCTGCTCAAACCCAGCGGCCACGACGCGGATGAGCGCCGGCAGATGAAGAGCCACGTGCTGAAAACGATCCTCGTGCTGCGCAAGATCGCCTTCCGG
>Ga0315287_10000258_pt1 | contig 46643 bp, 40 predicted proteins | sample YL17G11_0_MG_FD_205037 | JGI IMG/M metagenome (GOLD analysis project Ga0315287, IMG submission 205037) | Sediment microbial communities from Yellowstone Lake, YNP, Wyoming, USA - YL17G11_0 | ecosystem: Environmental > Aquatic > Freshwater > Lake > Sediment | place: USA: Wyoming | collected...
CTCCTCGACCGCCTCGGGGTCGAGGCGGCGTACCCCCACGGCTTCGGGCTTTCCTACACGACCTTCTCGATCGTCGACGCGGTGGTCGTCGACGGGGGCGAACGCGGTCTACAGGTGCGCGTGACCGTGCACAACACCGGCGACGTCGACGGCCGCCACGTCGTCCAGATCTACGGTCGCCGCAGCACCGGAAGCTACGCCGATGAGCTGATGCTCACCGGTTTCGCCGTCGTCGCGGTGCCGGCCGGTACCACCGTCGAAGTCACTGTTGACGTCTCGATCCTCGCGCTCGCCGAGTGGGATCCCGCCACCCGCCAGCGCATCGAACCGAACCTCAGCGACGTCACGCTCGAGATCGGCTCGTTCGCCCACGACCCGTCGGCCGTCCGCGTCGACATGACGGGCAGCTGAACGGCCCATCGCACTGGCTGACCACGCGTCAGCCAGCATCGACCAGCGTCGGCGCACCGGCCCGCGGGAGGCGCGGGAGCGTCGGTCGCCACGCAGTCCATCGCGGTCCCCCAAATGACGGAGCATGTGAGAACATCTCGCGAGCTTGCCGGCCCTCCACGGGACCACAGCGAATCCGCAGATGGTCACCGGAAACACGACAACGCCTGACTCCCCATCGCCCATCGGCCCGCGATGGCTGGCACCCGGAGCGACTCGCGATGTCGTCGTGTAACGAGTCATTGCACAACTACCGACGAGACCGCGCGTCGCCACCTCAGCCAGTGTCGTCGCACCACTTCCCGCCTTCCTGAACATCCCCGAGTCCGCCGTCTTCAGGGCTTCAACGATTCCCTGTCCACGACTTGTCCATCCGAAAGATGGACAACTCGACGGCCAACCCGATGGTTGCACACCACAAGCACCACCATCTACCAGGTGTTATGAGCGCCCCCGGTAGGAATCGAACCTACGACCTGCGGTTTAGGAATGAGCGCGAGTGGGTCTCAGCGAGTCACCGTGAGTCGCATCTGACCTGCTCAGCTTCGGTTGTCTCCTCGTCTGGTCTCGTTGAACATCATGCAGTAGCGCGTGGTGGATGGACAAGTGGATGGACAACTTTGGCTGCCTGACGATCGTTGGCCGAGCCGCTCGACGCGCTCGAACGGCAGCGACCGTGGGACTGGCAACCGTCGCGCCTCACCGGCGTTCAGTTGGTCCGAGACCCTGCCGAGTCGGGCCGGACGTTCATGACCGCTAACGCATCTCGCTGAGCTCGACCGAAACCGACTCTGGCAGCTCCGTCGTTGCGCAGGCGGTGACGCGGCGGCGTCGACGCACAACCACGAATGCGATCAACACGGCCCCGATGACGATCGCCAAAGCTCCGAACAGCGCGAACCCGGCCGCGGTACCCAACCCGATCGCTGCCAGCACACCCAGGATCGGACCTGCGCAACACACCGCGCACGCGGCAACCCCGACACCGACGATCGCAGCGTTCTCCTTCCTCTTTGCGCTCATGACGGCGTCCCGAACATCGACTCGACGATCTCGAGCGCATCATCGGGTGCGCGCACCTCAAGCGCGACACCGCGCGTGTCGACGGTGATTGCGAACCGGAAGAACTGGCAGCAGTCCTGCTCGGCGGCGACCAACCTCATCAGGTCGGCGATCGGCACCGACGGAATGAACACGGATCGGACACCACCCTCGATCGGTTCCCGACGCTCCACGTGTGCAAGCAGCGATTGCCAGTCAGCGATCCGGCCCTTCATCGAGCCAGCCGACAACGTGCACGCGAGAGTAGGCTCACCAGCAGCAGCCGGCTTGGCCGTCAGACTGACCGCCCGAATCGTCGCCCCCACCGGTTCGTTGTCGTCGGGGTCACTCACGCAGCCGCAGTCCGTATCGCACGCACCGTCGGGTCGATGGCGTTCGAGTGCAGCGGCCGCCTGCTGCAGTTCGGCGCAGAACGTGACCAACTCCGTGACCTGGTTCTGGGCGGCGACGATCTTGCCGGCGACGAGCTGGCGAAGTTGGTCCTGGACAGGCCCGCACTGACCGCCATCCCACGCCGTGGTCAGACCTGTGATCTCATCCAGACTGCAGCCGAGCTGTTTGGCGCGAGCGATGAACGCCAACCTGTCCAAGGTGCGCTGGTCGTACACCCGGTAGCCGGCCGGCGTGCGCGACGTCTCGGGCAGCAGCCCGATCTGCTCGTAGTACCGCAACGTTGCCGCGGTGAACCCGCTCGCGTCGGCGACTTCTTTGATCTTCAATCCAGTAGTCATTGCAGATCACGATAAACCTTCGTGTCTACTTGAAGGTCAAGAGCAATTCTTCAGCGCGTCACGCCTGCAACGATGGCAAGGTGACGCATCGCTTCAGAGCCCATCGGGCCGGTGGCCAATGACGATTGGGTGGTTGGTGATTGCCGGCCTCGGTGTCGCACTCATCGTGTGGGGTGCGGAGACGTTCGCCGAGCATCTTGCAGTGGCGTCGGCACGGTTGGGGGTGTCGGCGTTCGCGTTGGCGATCCTGCTTGCGGGTGCGGAACCGGAGGAGTTGGCGACGGCGGTGACGGCGTCGTTGCGTGATGCGCCGGCGATCGCGTTGGGTGATGTGATCGGCGCAAACGTGGCGATCTGTCTGGTGGCGCTCGGTGTTGGTGCGGTATTGGCGCCGTTGCCGTTCGACCGTCGTGTGCGCCGGTACGCGCTGGCGGGCCTGCCGGCTGGTGTGTTGGCGGCGCTGTTCGCGTGGGACGGGGTCGTGTCTCGTGTCGAGGGTGTGGTGTTGGTCGCTGCGTACGTGGTGTTCGTGGCGACGATCTGGATGATCGAGCGGCAACCTCCTGCGTTGGGCGAGACCGGGGAGGTGGCCGAAGCGGAAGCCGAGGTCGGCGACGACGGGGCCACCGCCGGGCGGGTGGGTCGCGAGTTGGCGCTCGTGTTCGCGGGTGTGGCGGCGATGGCGGTGGGTGCGATGGCATTGGTCGAGGGGATACGGCGGATCAGTGATGTCGAGTCGACGCAGACCCGCCTCGGTCTGGTGGTGGTCGGTTTCGCGACCGCATTCGAGTTGGTGGTGTTGGCGTGGTCGTCGGCGCGGCGCGGGATCACGGCGGCGGTGGTGGCCGGGGTGATCGGGTCGTTCACGTACAACGTGACGATGACACTTGGCGCCGGCGCGCTGGCTCGACCGTTGAGGGTCGAGGATCCGGATCTGTTACGCGGCCCGTGGCTCGCAATGTTGCTGTCGTTGGTGGTCGTGGTGGCGGTGGGGTGGCGTCCGCAGGTGATCCGGCGCCCGGGTGGTGTGGTGCTGCTCGCCTTGTATCCGGTGTTCGTGGCGGGTGTGCTGCTGCTCTGACGGGTCGCGGCAGGTAGCATTGCCAACAAGGTGATGGGGCTCGCCTCAACCGCCCGGCAGTCATGCCGCGCTGATGGCTCCTACGTATGTGACCCGTGCACGCGGGTGACGGTTGCGTAGAGCCGGACGTATCTGTCACGTGTGCGGAGTCGATCGACTGCCGGTGCCGTGAGGTGATGATGGACAACCCGGAAGCGACTGCGGAGACGGGTCGAGCGCGTTGGCAGACCGAGGCGATCGAGCAGGTCGCGCTCGGCGCCCATCTGGTGCGCTGGATCGTCTTGGGAGCGGTGTCGGGCGTGCTGGCGGGAGTGTCGTCGTTCGTGTTCCTCGAAGGCCTCAACCGTGTCACGGACTTCCGCCTGGCGCACACCTGGTTGCTGTGGCTCTTGCCGGCGGCGGGTCTGCTGATTGGCCTCGCCTACCACTACCTCGGCGGAACGTCGGGCCAGGGCAACGCGTTGTTGATCGATCAGATCCATGAGCCAACGGAGTGGGTGCCCAAGCGGATGGCACCACTCGTGCTGTTGGGCACGTGGGCGACACATCTGTTCGGCGGATCGGCGGGTCGTGAGGGGACGGCGCTGCAGATGTCAGGCAGCCTCACCGACGTCGTGGCACGAGTGCTGGGCCTCGATGACGACGACCGCCGAATGTTGCTGATCGCCGCACTCGCCGGCGGCTTTGGCGCGGTGTTCGGGGTGCCGTTGGCAGGGGCGGTGTTCGCGCTCGAGGTGCAGTCGATCGGCCGGATCCGCTACGAAGCCCTCGTTCCAGCGTTGACGGCATCGCTGGTCGGAGATCTGGTGATGTCAGGCCTCGGCTACGAACACCACGCCCGCCAACAGTTCGACGTCACCCTGAACGCGGCGCTGGTCGGCAAGGTCGCCGTCGCCGGGTTGGCGTTCGGTCTCGCAGGTGCAGCGTTCGCAGAGCTGACACACGCCATCAAACGCGTCATGGCGTCACGGGTCGGCTGGCCGCCGTTGCGGCCGGTGCTCGGCGGCATCGCGATCCTCGGTCTCGCCGGACTCTTCGGACAAGATTATCTCGGGTTGTCGTTGCCGTTGATCGACCGCGCGCTCGCCGGCGACCAATTGAGCTTCGCCGTATTCGCGCTGAAGATCGTGTTCACCGCGGTCACACTCGGCTGCGCGTTTCCCGGCGGAGAGGTGACCCCGTTGTTCGTGATCGGCTCCACCCTCGGTGCTGCGTTGGCGACACCGTTGCATCTGCCCGTGGCCATGCTCGCCGCGGTCGGGTTCGTTGCGGTGTTCGCCGGGGCCGCGAACGTGCCGTTGGCGTGCACGATCATGGGCGTCGAGTTGTTCGGCGCCGGCGCGATGATGCCGATCGCGGTCGGGTGTGTGATCTCGTACGTGTTCTCCAGCCACCGCGGGATCTACCCCACCCAGCGCATCCACACCGCCAAGGGCCCGGCCCGGATCGACGGGCGACCGACGCTTCACGCGTGGGGTAACCGTCACCGCCAGCCGGACAACTGAAGCCGACGGTCAGGCGTGCCGGGCGAGCCCGTAAGGGGCGAGTGACTGGGCTGCGATTGCCGTGAGCCGGTTGTACTTCGCGGTTCGCTCACCACGAGCGGGAGCACCGGTCTTGATCTGACCAGACGCCGCGGCGACGGCGAGATCGGCGATGAACGCGTCCGGTGTTTCGCCGGAGCGATGAGAGATCATGGTTGCGTACCCGTGGTCGTGGCTGAGCTGGATCGCCTCCAGCGTTTCGGTGACGGTGCCGATCTGGTTGAGCTTGATCAACGACGCGTTGCCGACCCCGTCGGCGATCGCTTTGGTAATGATCGCCGGGTTGGTCACGAAGATGTCGTCGCCGACGATCTGCAACCTTGATCCGAGCCGGGCCGTCATCCGTTGCCAGCCGTCCCAGTCGTCTTCACCGAGGCCGTCTTCGATCGACCAGATCGGATAGCGCTCGATCAGCCCTTCGTAGCGGTCGATCAACTGATCAGTCGTCAACGAGCTACCGGCGATCGTGTACGTGCCATCAGCGTTACGGAAGCCGGACGCGGCCGGGTCGAGAGCGATCGCGACACCGGACCGGCCAGGTTCGTAGCCGGCGGCGGCGATCGCCGCGACCAGCAGGTCGAGGGCTTCTTCGGGGGTGGCGATGTCGGGAGCGAAACCGCCTTCGTCGCCGAGCCCCGTGGTGTGACCGAGCTCATGCAGACGTGCGCGCAAGGCGGCGTAGATCTCCGACCCGGCCCGGTACGCCTCGGCGAACGAGGGGGCGCCGATCGGGGCGATCATGAACTCCTGGAACTCGAGCGGGTTCTGCGCATGCGCGCCGCCGTTGAGCACGTTGAAGTGCGGCACCGGCAACCGGGCAGCAACACCTGTCGGTGCCAACGACACGTACATCTCGACGCCGGTGCTCGCGGCGATCGCTCGGGCGGCGGCCATCGAGACTCCGACGATCGCGTTCGCGCCGAGGCGACCCTTGTTCGGGGTGCCGTCCAGTTCGATCAACGCCGCGTCGAGCTCGGCGAGCGAGCCGAAGTCGCGACCGGCCAACGTCTGGTTGATCTCACCGTTCACAGAGCCGACCGCACCGAGGACACCGGCGCCGGCGAAGCGGGCCTTGTCGCAGTCGCGCCGCTCGACCGCTTCGCCACTCCCGGTCGAAGCCCCCGAGGGAACACCAGCAGAGGAGACGGTGCCGTCAGCGAAGGTGACCGTGACGTCGAGAGTGGGGCGGCTGCGAGAGTCGAGGATCTCCAACGCTTGTGTCGATGTGATCCGGAATGACATGGCAGCCTCCAAGTGACGTCTGCCCTCAGGGTAGTAGCGGCCTGGGCACGGGTCTCGGGCCGTTGGTCAGTTGGCGGTCGGCACCGCAGGCTCAGACAGGTCTGTCGAGGCTGCTGGCCAATGTGTCCGACGCACGCTGGTCCGCGGGTTGCGTGAAATGGGCGTAGATGTGCAGCGTCGTCGACGCACGGGCATGACCCAGTCGACTGGCCGCTATGCGCAAGTCGATGCCGTTGAGCACACTGTGGACGGCGAGCTGGGCGAGCTCAGCGAGTGTCACCGGGTCGAGACGACCAGCACCGCCAGACAACGTCTCCGTCTCACTCGCTTCGATCGAGGGCGGCGACAGACCTCCTGGCGTTTAGGAAGTGGCGGGGATCGCGATGATCTCCCCAGTCACGTCACAGACAGCGGCGAGCGTGTTGTAGATCGTGCCGTGGCGGGTGAGGTTGCGGTGCAACAGGTCAAGCCGCTGGGCGGTCTCGCTGGTCGTGATCTCGAGCCGGTAGGTGATGCGAGTGATCTTCGGTGGCGAGTCCTGGCGTTGGCTGTCCACCTCAACCGATGCGTGGTGCCAGTCGAAGTGGAGGATCTCACCGAATCGTTCGACGTTCTTCAACAGGCACGCTGCGAACGCCGCGGTGAGCAGATCCGCAGGGCCGGGAAGCTCGTCGCCTTGGTTCGGCGACGAGTCGAAAACGATCTCGGCTCCGTTCACTGTGGCCCTCGAGGTGCCGTTGCCCTGGGTTTCCGCGGTCACGGTGTAGGTCTTGGTGGTCGCAGGCATGACGTTGGCCGTCTACCGGGCGGCGAGGACTTCGTGGTACATGAGCGGGAGTGAGCCGAAGCCGCCACCGAACGCGAACAGGTCGATGCGACTCATGAGCAGCCCGAGGCCTGCCAATCCCGGGCGGTCACGGCGAGGACGACCACACCGGCGGCGGCGACAGCCAGCAGTCCGAGCAACGCCCGAAGATGGCTCCGCCCGGATGGCCGGGGGACGGGTTGGGTGGTCGGGTTGTTGGGGCCGAAGAGGAGCGCGGTTGCGGCGGCAGCGACGATGACCAGCGCGGGGTTGATGTCGAGTGCGAACATCGCGGCGGCACCGGCCGCAACGGAGACGTGGCGGGATGCCCGGATCGATGTTCGTGCGAACAGCACGGTTGCGTTGGCGAGGATCGCGACGATGACGGCTTGCAGGCCGGCGAACACCGCGGTGACGATCGCGGTCTGACCCCAGTGCTGGTAGCCGGCGGTCAAGGCGACCATGAGCGTCACGGCGGGGAGGCCGAACGCGACGAACGCGGCGCCGGCGTTGGCGACGCTGCCGGTCTGCAGCCCGATCCACCCGGCGAGCTGCATCGTGGTTGCCCCAGGGACCACCTGGCACACGGCGAGGCCTTCGCGGAACTCGGTGTCGTTGACCCAGCCGAGTTGGTCGACGACGCGCCGCCGGATGTAGGGGACCATCGCGGGACCACCGAACGAACTGGCACCAAGGCGAAGGAACACCCGGAACACATGGCGGGACGGCCGGTGGACCGGCGCGACCGGCCCGGCTGGATCGTCGGTCATCAGGGGCACCGTCGCCCGAGTCGGCCGACCGCGAGAACCGGACAGGAGTCTTGGCGCTGGGCCATACCGGTCAGGCAGTGATGTCGCGGCGGGTGAAGGTCACGGCCGCGAGCGTGTACGCACCGACGGTATACGCGGCGACAAGGCCGAGCGCGGCGCCGAAGCTGATCGTCGCGTTGCCGCCTTCGGCGAGCGCTGACATGGCGCTGGCGGGTGCCCACTGCTCGGTGGATGACCACAGCGAGTTCAGGAGGAGTTGTTCGGCGAGGAGGAAGTAGCCGACACCGGCGGCGATCGCAATCGCCGACGACTTGGTGAACATGGCCAGCATCGCACCGAACACACCCCAGGCGATGCACGCCAGGAACACGTTCAGGTAGATCGCCAGGCCACCGGTGAGGGCGCCGCTACCGGTCCATGGCGAGGTGTCGATTCCTTGACGGCCGGCGAGCACGAACGCGACCGCGGTGACCGCGACACTGGCGACGGCGAGGCCGGCGGCGAGGAACGAGACGAGTGCGGCGGTCTTGCCGGCCAACACCTTCAGTCGTCGTGGTTCGACGGTGAGCACGGATCGGATGGTGCCGGTGGTGAACTCGCCGGCGACGTTGGAGGCGAAGATCGCCAGGGTGACGAGCCCGAGGAACGTGGACGCGGCACCGAGGCCGGCAAGCCAACCGTTCGGGGCGGCGAGTTTGGCGAGGGTGAGTTTGCTCATCGGGCCGTGGCGTTCACCGGTGTCGTTGGCGCGCAGGATGCTGACCGCGGTGATCGCGACGCTGAACCCGACGAGCGCGGCCAGTGATCCGGCGACGAAGTTGCGGCGGGTGAGTTTGACCCATTCGGATCGAAACGCGGCGATCATGTCGGTGCTCCGGTGGTGGTGAGGTCGAGGAAGGTTTGTTCGAGGCTGGCGTCGCGCATCGCCAGTTCGCGCAGCGTGATCCCGGCCGACATGGCTTGCCGGTTGAGTTCGCCCGCCCACGATCCCGGGGCGCGGATCTCGAGGCGGTCACCGCGCACGCTCGACGTGTACCCGGCGGCGATGACCAGTTCGGAGAGCCCGGCAAGGTCGGTGGTGTGTTCGGGTGCGGCGACGAGGGTGGCGCCGTGGCTGGCGAGCAGTTCGTCGATCGGCCCGGACCACAACAGCCGCCCGTGCTGGATGAGCACGATCCCGTGACAGACAGCCTGGATCTCGGACAGGTTGTGGCTCGACACCAACACCGACGTGCCGTGATCGGAGAGTTCGCGCAGCAACCCGCGGATCTCGACGATCCCCGCCGGGTCGAGCCCGTTGGTCGGTTCGTCCAAGATCAACAACTCCGGGTCGTGGAGCAACGCGGCAGCGATACCGAGGCGCTGCTTCATGCCGAGCGAGTAGTCCTTGTAGCGGTCCGTACCGCGATCGGCGAGCCCGACCACGGCGAGCACCTCGTCGACGCGTGCCGCGTGCAGGCCGGCCAGTCGGGTGAGGGCGAGCAGGTTCCGGTAGCCGGACAACTGTGGATAGAACGCTGGCGCTTCGACCAGCGCACCGACCCGGCTGAGATAGGCGGCCGGGTCGCCAATCGAATGTCCGAGCACGTTCGCGGTCCCGGCGCTGGGCCGGATCAGGCCGAGCAGCATCCGGATCGTGGTGCTCTTGCCGGCGCCGTTGGCCCCGACGAAACCGGTGACCGACCCTCGGGCCAGATCGAAGGAGAGGTCCTCGACCGCGACACGGTCACCGAACGACTTCGTCAACCCGTGCACGGAGATCGCCAACACGTCGCTCATGACGCCCGCCCCTGACCCGTCGACTGCGACGACGGCGTGATGCGGGCAGTTGCGTGGCGGGCGCTGATCGCGAGCCGGCCGATCGCGTCGATGATCATCGGCCGTTCAGCCGGGTCGAGGGCGTCGAGCACCCCGACCATCAACTCACGGCGGGCTGCTGCGACCTGGCCGGCGATCGTCACACCGGCGTCGGTCAGGCGCAAGCGTTGGACCCGCCGATCCGTGTCGGCACGTTCCCGTGTCACCCAACCACGCTCGCAGAGCTCGCTGACCAGCTCGCTCACCGTTGCCCTGGCCAGACCGAGAGTCAACGTGAGGTCGTGCTGGCTGATCCCCGGGGCGGCAGCGATGATCGACAGGGCGTGGGCTTGGGAGACATGCAAGGGTTGGCCACACGGGGTGCGATCCGGCTGCAACAAACCGAAGCTGCGGATGAACTCCACCAGGTTCGCTTCGAACCTCGCCGCGTCCTGCACCGCGGGTGTTGGCTGTCGTGAGCGGCTCATTCGTAGATCCCCGCCGCGATCGAGCCCGACTCGCGGCCGCCGGGTACCGCCCACAGACTCGCCGACGTGTACGACAAGAAGTGACCCAAAGCGTCCGACGCGCTCAACGCTTGCTGGACCGCGACGAACTGGGCGGCTGGGTCGCGGACGAACGCGACGAACATCAACCCGGCGTCGTGATCGTCCATCATCGCCGCCATCTGGCTGTGGTCCATCGAGCCGTGTGACGAATGGTCCATCGGTGTCGACGGGACCATCGTGGTGCCGTCGACCCGGCGGGGTCCGTTGTCGAAGCTGTAGCCACGGCGCAACATGCCCGGCCCGGCAACCTTAGCCACCCGTGCATGCGCGTCCGCGGGGATGACCAGCGCACCCGACGAATCCGTCTTCTCGAGATCCATCGGCGTGAACTCGTCACCGCCACTCAAAGGCGCACCAGTCGTACGGCTCCTACCGACCGCCGCTTCCTGCACCGCGAGACCCATCCGGTCCCACATCTTCAAACTCATCCTGATCCGCCGCAAACCCAGATAGGTGCCGCCGCTCATCCACTTCGCGCCGTCACCTCCGACCCAGACCAGTTCGTCAAGGTTCGACGAACCCGCCGCCGGGTTGGCGGTCCCGTCGACCTGACCGAACAGGTTCCTCGGGGTCTGCCCCGCCGCCTGCGGCAAGAAGCCGTTCTGTTGCCAGCGCAGCGCGACCGTGCCCAACCCGACCCGACGCAACTGGCGCACAGCATGCGACACCACCGTCGGATCATCAGCGCACACCTGCACCAGAACGTCCCCACCACTCCAAGCGTCCTCGAGCGCATCACCGTCGAACGCCGGCAGATCAACCAACCCGGGCGGCCGGGCGCCAACTGGGGCACACTGATCGTCGAAGAAGCTCGCAGCGAACCCGAACGTCACCGTCAACGACGCAGGACCCATCCCCGTCGCCTCGCCCGTGTCATCGGACACCACCCCGCCACCAGCCAACGTCTCCGCGGTCGATGTCCAGGTCGCCAACAAGGCCTCGACCGCGGCGCGGTCCCGCTGCACCACGTCAAAACTCGCGAACGAGGCGTGCTGCTGCCCAGGCGTGTCGACCCCAGCCTGATGGGCGCCACGGAACGCCACCGTCGAACCAGCCGACGCCGGCCCGGACGCCGAAGCGTCGCCGCCTGCCGCGGCCGACGATGTACCGCCGTTGTCGGCCAGTTCACGACCAACGAGCACCCCGCCAGCAAGCCCAGCGATCCCGATCGCCCCGCCCCGCAACACACTCCGACGATCCAGTTTTTCCACGCCACACTCCTAGTCTGTTCGGTCACCGAACAATCTACGGGAGCGGACCGCCATCCGTCCTTCGAATCTGGTGACCCGCGAACAACCAGACCAGGCACCGCCCTGACAAGATGCCGTCCATTGATCACCTCTCCGAATCTTCCACAGACGAGGCAGACACCGCCTGGTTGACACCGGGCGTCAAGGGCATTGGCGGGGCGAGTCTGCTCGCCGATATCGGCCATGAGATCCCGACGTCGTTGCTGCCGTCGCTGTTGACCTCGACGCTGGGTGCGCCGGCGTCGGTGCTGGGGGCGATCGAGGGAGTGAGCGACGCGCTCGCCGGGGTTGCCCGTTTCGGGGGTGGGGCGCTGGCGGATGAGCCTCAGCGGAGGCGCACCCTCGCCGTCGGCGGCTACACGGCGACCGCGGTGTTGTCGGCGGCGATCGCGCCGGCGACGGCGGTGTGGCAGGTGGCGGTGCTGCGAGCGGGTGCGTGGACGGCCCGTGGGTTGCGGGTGCCTGCCCGCAACGCGTTGCTCGCCGATGTGGTCCCTGCCGAGGCGTACGGCCGGGCGTACGGGTTCGAACGGGCGATGGACAACCTCGGAGCGATCATCGGTCCACTCGTGGCGATCGCGCTCGTGGCCACAGTCGGCACGCGTTGGGCGATCGGTCTGTCGGTCATCCCTGGGCTGCTGGCGGGGCTGGCAATCGTCTACGCGATCCGCCACACCCCGAAGCCAACCAAGCAACCGAAACGCCCGCTGCGGTTCCATGTCCGTCCCGTGCTGCAAGGCCGGCTGCGACCGTTGTTCGCCGGGATCGGGGCGTTCGAGTTCGGCAACTGTGCTGCGACGTTGCTGATCCTGCGGGCCACCGAAATGCTCGAACCCGGTCATGGCAAGGACTCGGCGACGACGATTGCCCTGTCGTTGTATGTCACCTACAACGTCGCCGCTACAGCGACGAGTCTCGCGGCCGGCCGGCACAGCGACCGCAGTGACGCCTCCCGGGTGTTGCTCGTCGGTGTCGCCGCGTTCGGTGTCGCGTACGCCGGGTTCAGTCAGGACACCACCAGTTGGGTCGTGCTGCTCCCGTGGTTCCTGCTGGCCGGCGTCGGCATCGGTTGTGTCGAAACGGCTGAGCACACGGTGGTCGCGACACACGCGCCGATTGACATCCGTGGTTCGGCGTTCGGGCTGTTGGCCGCCACGCAGAGCTTCGGCAACCTTGCCGCCAGTCTCGTCGCCGGCATCTTGTGGACGGCGTTCAGTCCGACGTGGGCGTTCGCGTACCTCACCGTGGCGATGGCGATCGCGCTCGTCACGCTCGTGCGTTCCGAACGGCGTAACCACCGGACCAACGCGACCGGCTGAGGTGCTCCTTCGGTCAGTCGGCAGCGAGGTCGAGCGCGTGTGCCGCACGCTGGAGGGCTGTCGCGGCCGCGTCGGTGTCGGTTTCGCGGGCGTGGTCGGCGGTGGCGATGGCATCGTTGATGCCGTCGATCGCGGCGTCGAGGGCGGCGGTGGAGTTGTCGATGAATCGGTGGCGGCTGTGGTCGAGTCGTTCAGTGAGGGCGTGGCGGAGCCGGCCGGCGTGCTTGTCGAGCTCGTCGGCGAGACGCTTGCTGGCGCGGCGCACTGCACGGCCGCGATGCATTCCGGCGGGTTGGAGCCGGCGGCCGAGGTGGATGTAGGGGTCGGACATCGATGCGGGTGGGGTGAGCAGGAACCAGAAGGTGTCGGGTTCGTCGCTGATCTTGCCGACCGGGACCGGCGCGAGGTCGATGGCGAACAGGTCGGCGGCTGCGTTGCGGACGGCGGTGATCCGTTCGCCGGCACGGGTGTGGGCGGCGTCGGCGAGCTCGCGCCATTCGCTGTCGAGCGTTCCGGTCTCGACGGTCTGCCACTCGGCGAGTTCGCTGCGCACGATCCCGTCGACGGTGGCGTCGAGGCGCGCGTCGACCCCGCCGATGGGGCCTTCGGCTGCGGCCGTGAGGTCAGCGGCGTGGTCGGCGGTCGCGCGTCGTGCCCGCGCTGTCAGCCTGGCCGCGAGATCTCGTTGCAGCCCGCGGCAGCGTTCGGCGAGCAGGAGGTGTTCACCGGTGAGGGTGTCGTGTTCGGCGTCGGCGAGGCGCCGGAAGCGTGTGCTGATGTCGGCGAGTTGGTCGGCGTCGAGTGAGGCGGCGGCAGCCTCGAGCCGGCAGCGCTCGTCGACCTGCTCGGCGATGTCACGCAGCTCGTTCACCGCGGCGGCGTTGCGGGCGGAGGTGAGGTCATCGGTGACGAACCGGTCGAGCGCGACCCGGAAGTCGCCGAACTCGCCGTCTCCTGGAGCGTGGTCGAGGGCGGCGCGGGCGCTGACGCACCAGATCGGCATCTCGGCACCGACCGTCGCTGTGACGTAGCCGCGGACTTGGTCGAGATCGTCGGGGCTGACGTGGTCGGCTTTGTTGACCACGACGAACACGCGAGCTTGGCGGCGGACAAACTCGGCAAGGAGTTGCTGTTCGTCGTCGGCGAGAGCCATGTCTGCAGCGAGGACCACGATTGCTGCGTCGGACTGCTCGACCGCCCGGTGGGTGTCGTCGTCGTGGCCGTGGACCGACCCGAGCCCTGGTGTGTCGACCAGCACCATGCCGGACGCGAGCAGCGGGCAGTCGACGCGGACCTCGGCGCGGGCAACACCGAGCCGGTTGTCGGGGTTGCCGGCTTCGGTGACGTAGCGGGCGAGGTCGTCGATGCCGATCTCGTGGCGGCCGCCGTCGATGCCGACGATGGTGGCACCCGGCCGGCCGAAAGCGACCTCGGTCGCGATCGCGGTCAGCGGCAGCACCCCGACCGGTAGCACGCTCTGGTCGAGGAGCGCGTTGATGACGGTCGATTTGCCACGCTTGAACGCACCAACGACTGCGACGTGGAACCGCTGGGCGGCAGCCCGGTCGGCGAGCCGTTCAGCCCGCGCGGCCAAGGCGGGGTACGCGTCGGCGAGGCGTGCGAGCTGTCGAGCCCGGTCGGCGAGATCGGGTGGCGGACGGTTCATGATCCATTCTCCGCGCCCCGGAGCGCTGGGGCGAATACGACGACGAGCACCGCGGCGATCGAGAAGATCGCGCCCATCGCGAACGCCGGTCCGGGCCCGTAGGTGTCCCAGAGCCAACCGGCAGCGACGCTGGCCGGGAGGACGAGGAACCCGCCGATTGCGGCGAGCAGCCCGTACGCCCCGCCACGCCGCTCCCGGGGGACCAACGCCCTGATCCAGGCTTTGAGGGTGCCTTCCGCGGCGGCGTAGTAGACGCCGTAGGCGAGGAACAACACGATCACCTGCCATGCCGACTCGGCCAACGCGAACCCGATGTAGACGAGCGCATAGGCCAGCCAGGCGACGATCAGCATCGGCCGGCGGCCGTGACGATCCGCGACCTTGCCGAGCGGGATCGCCAACAGCGCGTACATCAGGTTGAACCCGGCGTACAGCACCGCCAACTCGCCGGCCGACAGGCCCGCCGACTGGGCCCGGAGCAGCAGCAACATGTCCGAGGAGTTGGCGAGGCCGAACACCCCGACCGCGACCGCCAACGCGACGAACGGTTTACCCAACGGGACCTTCGCCTGTTCCGGATCGTGGACAACGCGGGCGGTGTCGTGGACCCGGCGCAGGCACCATGCCGCGCCGAGCGCCGGGATCACCGAGAGGGCGAACGCGATTCGCAGTCCGGTCTCGTCGTGACCGGCTACGAACAACACCACCGCGACCGCGAGCGGCCCGGCGACCGAGCCGAGGGTGTCGAGCATGCGCTGCAACCCGAACGCGCGCCCGGCGGTGGCGACCTCGGTGTCGGCGGCGACGAGGACATCACGCGGGGCGTCCTTGCCGCCCTTGCCGAACCCGTCCGCAACCCGCAGCACGCCGACCATCGGCACCGAATTGGCGAGCGCCATCAGCGGGCGCGAGATCAACGAGATCGCATACGAGATTCGGGTCAGCCGTCGTGGCGAGTCACCGTGATCGACGCGCCGTCCCGTAACCAGCCGGGCGATCGTCACCCCCACCGCCAACAGCCCCTCGACCGCACCGAGGCTCGCCCGCGACGCCGTCAGCGCCACGACCACGAACATCGGCAGCAACGGGTAGACCATCTCCTGGGCCATCCCCGACCAGAACGACACCCAGCCCAACAGCCGCACGTTCGACGTCGGCCGCCCCGACATCGGCCGCCCCGACGTCGACACCGCAGACTCGGTCGGGACGATTGGGGTCTCGTTGGGCTCGCGCAGGTTCACTACCACTCCGAACACTCACAGGTTGGTGATAGGGACTGTCAGCCACGAGCGTGGCGGTTGTGAGGCGAGCCCCATCGCCTTGCACCACAGGCTAACGGACCAAAGACCCCGGTCACCGTGCCCGACATGGCAGTAGCGTCGAACGTGAGAACAACTGTTGGAGGTCTCCATGTCATTTCGGATCGGTTCGACTCATGCCTTGGAGATTCTCGACTCACGCAGCCGACCGACGCTCGACGTGACCGTCACCTTCGCCGACGGCACCACCGCCGCCGCAGGCGTTCCGTCGGGTGCGTCGACCGGTAGCGGCGAAGCGGTCGAGCGCCGTGACGGTGACAACGCCCGCTTTGGTGGGGCCGGTGTGCTCGGTGCGGTTGGCTCGGTGAACGACGAGATCAACAATGCGCTCGCCGGCCGCGAGTTCGGGTCGCTGGCCGCGCTCGACGCAGTGTTGATCGAGCTGGATGGCACGGCGAACAAGGGTCGCCTCGGCGCCAACGCGATCGTCGGTGTGTCGATGGCTGCCGCCCGCGCGATCGCCGCCAGCACCGGCACCGAGCTGTACCAGTCTCTGGCACCGGTCGGGGTTGAGCCGCGGCTACCGGTGCCGCACTTCAACGTCCTCAACGGCGGCGCCCACGCCCAGAACCCGCTCGAGTTCCAGGAGTTCATGATCGCCCCGATCGGCGCTGCCAGTTTCGCCGACGCCTACCGGGCCGGGTCGGAGATCTACTCCGCGCTGCGCGCCCGCCTCCATGACCTCGGCCATACCACCGGCCTCGGCGACGAGGGCGGCTTCGCCCCGAACATCGCCACCCCCGAAGAAGCCCTCGACCTTCTCGTCACCGCGATCACGACCGCCGGCTACGACACCGGCCGCAGCGGTGTCGCGATCGCGCTCGACCCGGCCGCGTCCGGGTTCCGCAACAGCGACGGGACCTACACCATCGCCGGCACCTCGTTGACGACCGATCAGCTGATCGACCGCTACGAAGCACTGGTCGACCGGTATCCGATCTGGTCGATCGAAGACGGCCTCGGTGAAGACGACTGGGACGGCTGGCAACGGATGACCGCCCGGCTCGCGTCGAAGCTGCAGATCGTCGGCGATGACATCTTCGTCACCAACCCGGCCATCATCACCAAGGCGATCGCCGACGGGGTCGGCAACGCGTCGTTGATCAAGCTCAACCAGATCGGGACGGTCACCGAAACGCTGGAAGCGATCCGGCTCAGTCACGACCACGGCTACGCAACCATGATCTCTCATCGCTCCGGCGAGACCCCCGACGCGTTCATCGCCGATCTCGCCGTCGCCGCCGCAACCGGTCAGATCAAGACCGGCGCCCCCGCCCGCGGGGAACGCACCGCGAAGTACAACCGGCTCACCACGATCGCCGCCCAGTCGAACGCCCCATACGGGCTCGTCCCACGCGGCTGAACTAAAACGGGTCAGCCATCGACCTGGCGATGACGGTTGCCCCACGCATGCAACGTTGGACGCCCGTGGATGGCGGTCGGGCCTTTGGCGGTGTGGATGCGTTGTGTCGGGTAGATCCCGCGGTGGCTGGAGAACACGTAGGAGATCACGCATCCGACCGCAATTGGCATCATCGCACCCGCGCCGAACAGTTCGACGCCCATGATCGTGCACGCCAACGGCACGTTCGCCGCACCGGCGAACACCGCGACGAAACCGACCGCGGCGAGCAACGCCACCGGCAGATGCAGCGGTGTCGCCAATGCCGCGCCGAGGGTGGCGCCGATCACGAACAGCGGGGTGACTTCCCCTCCCGGGAATGCGCAGCCGAGGGTGACCGCGGTGAACACGATCTTCAACGCGAACACTGCGAAGCTCAACTGCTCACCGGCGAGGGCGCGGTCGATCAACGGCAGCGACAGCCCGAGGTAGTCCTGACCGAACAGCCCGGCGAGACCGATGACGGCGACACCGCCGATCACTGGCCGCAGCGGTGGCCACCCCACCCGTGACGCCATCAGTCGCTTGATCGCGTGCGTCAGCTCTGCGAACGCTGCGCCGGCGAGACCGAACACCAACCCGGCGACGGCGACCTTGCCGACCAACGCGGCGTTCAACGTGACATCGAACTGTTGACGGGCATAGTGTTCGTAGCCGAGACCTGACATCACCAGATCACCGACCAGTGACGCCGTCAGCGCCGGCACCAGGGCTTCGTAGCGGATCCGGCCGATGGACTGCACTTCGAGAGCGAACACCGCCCCTGCCAACGGCACCCCGAACACGGCACCGAAGCCGCCGGCGAGCGCGGCGATCAACAACATCTTGCGGTCCTCGTCATCGAGGCCCAACACCCTCGCCACCGCGTCGGTGAGGCTGCCCGACATCTGCAACGCCGTCCCTTCACGACCCGCGGATCCGCCGAACAGATGCGTCGCCCACGTCCCCAACAGCACGAGTGGTGCCATCCGCTTCGGCACCCACTCCGTCGGCTCATGGATTTGATCGATCAACAACGCGTTTCCCTGTCCCGACTTTCCGCCGACGTAGTGGTAGGCGAGCCCGATCACCAGACCCGCGACAGGGAGCAGCCACAGCAGCCAGGTGTGCGAGAGGCGAAAGGCGGTGACGCGGTTGAGGCCTTCGAGGAACACGAACGACGACACCCCCGCCAAGGCACCCGACACCGCGCCCAGCACGATCCAGCGGACCAGATGCGCGCCGAGCGCGACCTGCTCGAACGCTTCGATCTGCCAACGCGCCCGACTTGGCACTGGCGTCTCCGGGCTGTCCATCTGATGTCCACCTCACGGCGCCGGCAGTCGAACACTCCGCACACGTGACAGATACGTCCGGCTCTACGCAACCGTCACCCGCGTGCACGGGTCACATACGTAGGAGCCATCAGCGCGACATCACTGCCGGGCGGTTGAGGCGAGCCCCATCACCTTGTCCGAAATGCTACCCGCCCCAACCGTTCAGAGCAGCAGCACGCCGAGCACGAACACCGGATACAGGCCGAGCAGCAACACTCCACCCGGAGGTCGGATCACCTGCGGACGCCACCCGACCGTTCCCGCGTTTGCCAACTGTTCATCTGCATTTGCTCACCTCTAGTTGCCTCAATCTAATGTGAGTGGTTATGGTCCAGATGTCCGATGCGACAGAGAGGCATGATGATGCGCGATAGACCGCTCGACTCGCTTGCCGAGGAGCACCAGCAGCAAGTCCGGAAGGCCGCCGCGTTGTTGGCGGCGGAGTTCGCCGGCACGTTCGGCCCGGAGACCGTTGAGCGGTGCGTGGCCGATTCGTATGCGCGGTTGCTCGATGGAGCGACCGTGACGATGTATCTGCCGTTGCTCGGGCAGCGTTTCGCTCGCGAGCGGTTGAAGGCGATGGCCAAGACGCAGGGTCTGGCGTTCGCTCAGCCGTCGGTGCTGTTCATGTGTGTCCACAACTCCGGGCGTTCCCAGATCGCGGCTGCATGGCTTCGGCACTTGTGCGGTGACGATGTGACGGTGTGGTCCGGCGGGACTGATCCTGGTGATTCGATCAGTGCGAACGTCGCGACGGTGATGGCGGAGGTCGGGATCGATCTGAGCGAGGAGTTCCCGAAGCCGTGGACCGATGAGGTCGTGGAGGGTGCTGACGTGATCATCACGATGGGTTGCGGTGAGGCGTGCCCGGTGATCCCGGGCAAGCGGTACGAGGATTGGAGCTTGCTCCACTCGACGGGCCCGGACATCGAGGCCGCACGGGCGGCACGTGACGAGATCCGGGAACACGTGGAGCGGCTCGCCTCATCTCTCGGAGTGGTGCTCCGATGAGCGGCCATTCACACCCAGTCGAATTCGGCGACGACATCGATGTACGCGCTGCGATGCATGCTGCGCTCGGCGAGGCGGCACGGCTCGCCATCGTCGATGAGCTGACCGTGAGCGATCGATCGCCCAAGGAGCTCGGCGAGCGGCTCGGCATCCCGTCGAATCTTCTCGCGCATCATCTCACCGTGCTCGAGGATGTCGGGTTGATCCTGCGGTTCGCATCGGCGGGTGACGGGCGGCGCAAGTATGTGCGGCTGGTGCGCGAGCCACTGGCGCGGCTCGAGGTCCGTGGCAGCTTCCCGGCTGGGGATGTCCTGTTCTTGTGCAGCCACAACTCGGCTCGTTCTCAACTCGCGGCCGCGCTGTGGACCGCGCGCACCGGCCGATCGGCCGAGTCGGCGGGCACACACCCTGCGCCGCGGGTGCACCGCGGGGCCGTCGCGGCGGCCCGGCGTGCGGGGCTGCCACTCGGCGATGCCCGCCCGCGGTTGGTCGGTGAAATCGTCGCCGGCACACAAGTGGTGACGGTCTGCGATCGCGCCCACGAAGAGCTCGATCCCGCGCCGGGCTGGTGGCATTGGTCGATCCCCGACCCGGTCGAGGCAGGCACGAGTGCCGCCTTCGACAACGTGGTCGCCGACCTCGACACCCGAATCGCTTCGCTCATCTCGCACTCCTCCCCCATCTGAACGGACACCACGATGACCACCCGCATCGGCATCAACGGCTTCGGCCGCATGGGACGCCTCGCCGTGCGCGCCCTACGCAACCATCCCAACCTCCAACTCGTCCACGTGAACGAGCACAAGGGCGGCGTCGAGACCGCCGCGCACCTCGTCGAGTTCGACACGGTCCACGGGCGTTACCAGGGCAGCGTCGCAGTCGACGGGGCCGACCTCGTCATCGACGGCTCGCCCGTCACGTTCTCCGAGCACACCACACCGGGGGCTGTTCCTTGGGATGAGGTCGGCGTCGATGTCGTCATCGAGTCCACGGGAAAGTTCCGCACCAGCGAGCTGCTCGACCCGTACTTCGACCGCGGCGTGCGCAAGGTGGTCGTCGCCGCTCCGGTGAAGACCGACGGTGTGCTCAACGTGGTGATGGGTTGCAACGATCACCTCTACGACCCGGACGTCCATCGGATCGTCACTGCCGCGTCGTGCACGACGAACTGTCTGGCCCCCGTCGTGAAGGTGCTGCACGAATCGATCGGCATCGAACGCGGGGCGATCACCACGATGCACGACGTCACCAACACCCAGGTCGTCGTCGACGCACCGCACAAGGACCTCCGTAGGGCCCGCTCTGCGCTCAACTCGCTGATCCCCACCTCCACCGGCTCCGCGACAGCGATCACGCTGATCTACCCCGAGCTCACCGGGAAGCTGAACGGCATCGCCGTCCGGGTGCCGCTGCTGAACGCCTCGCTGACCGACGCGGTGTTCACGATGAGCCGCGACGTCACCGTTGACGAGATCAACGACCTGCTCCGCGCCGCCGCCGACGGGCCACTCGCCGGCATCCTCGGGTTCGAGGACCGGCCACTCGTGTCGGCCGACTACACGAACGACACCCGCTCGGGCATCGTCGACGGCCCGTCCACCATGGTCGTCGACGGCCGACTGGTGAAGGTGCTGATCTGGTACGACAACGAGTACGGCTACGCGCATCGGATGGTCGAACTGGTCGCCAAGGTTGCCGCCTCGCTCCACGAGCCGTCGAAGACGTGAAGCTGCGCAACTACGTCCTAGTCACCTTCGGCTACTGGACGTTCACCCTCACCGACGGCGCGCTGCGCATGTTGGTGCTGCTGCACTTCAACCAGCTCGGCTACTCGCCCGTGGCGATCGCGTTCTTGTTCCTCGCCTATGAGTTCATGGGCATCCTCACCAACCTGCTCGGCGGTTGGGTCGGCGCCCGTCGCGGCCTCAACCGCACCCTCGTGGCCGGTCTGGGCCTGCAGATCGTCGCGCTCGTCGCGCTCACCTTCGAGCAGCCCAGCTGGCAGACGTGGTTCGCCGTGACGTTCGTGATGGCGGCGCAAGCGCTGTCGGGTGTCGCCAAGGACCTCACGAAGATGAGCTCGAAGAGCGCGGTGAAGACCGTCGCCGGTGACGGCGATGGCGCTCTGTTCCGGCTGGTAGCTATCCTCACTGGATCGAAGAACGCGCTCAAGGGCGTCGGGTTCTTCCTCGGCGCGGCGCTGCTGTCGTGGATCGGCTACGACGACGCCCTGTGGTTGATGGCTGCCGCGCTCGCCGTGACGGTCGTCGTGTTGTTGATCTTCCTCAACGAGGACATCGGCAAGTCGAAGAAGAAGCCGCCGCTCCGGTCGATCCTGTCCAAGTCCGAGTCGATCAACCGGCTCTCCGCGGCACGGTTCTTCCTGTTCGGCTCCCGCGACATCTGGTTCGTCGTCGCTCTGCCGGTGTTCCTCGCCGACGATCTCGGCTGGTCGAACCAGGCCATCGGTGGTTTTCTCGCCGTGTGGGTGATCGGCTACGGAATCGTCCAATCGTTCGCCCCACGCATCCTCGCTCGCGGCGGCGCACAGGTCGATGAGATCAAGGCGGCCCAGCATTGGGCGCTCATCCTCCTCGGTGTCACGGTGCTGATCGCCATTGCTGCGGGAATCGACGTCGCGACGACCGTTGCAGTTGTCGGTGGTCTCATCGTGTTCGGCATCGTGTTCGCGATGAACTCGTCACTGCACTCGTACCTGATCCTCGCCTACTCCGACGACGACGACGTCGCCATCGACGTCGGCTTCTACTACTCGGCCAACGCCGCGGGTCGCCTCGTCGGCACCCTGCTCTCTGGCGTGCTCTACCTGTGGGGCGGCCTCGACCTCGCCCTGTGGGGCTCCGCAGCGTTTGTCGCCCTCACATGGCTGCTCACCCTGCGCTTGCCGGCGCTGCCAGAGAACGTCTCGGTCTCACTGGCTTCCATCGAGGGCGGCGACTGACCTCCCCGCGTTCACGAAGTGGTCGGGATCGCGATGATCTCCCCTGTCACTTCACAGACAGCAGCGAGTGTGTTGTAGATCGTGCCGTGGCGGGTGAGGTTGCGGTGCAACAGGTCAAGGCGCTGGGCGGTCTCGCTGGTCGTGATCTCGAGCCGGTAGGTGATGCGAGTGATCTTCGGTGGCGAGTCCTGGCGTTGGCTGTGCACCTCAACCGATGCGTGGTGCCAGTCGAAGTGGAGGGTCTCACCGAATCGTTCGACGTTCTTCAACAGGCACGCTGCGAACGCCGCGGTGAGCAGATCGGCGGGGCCGGGCAGTTGGTCGCCTTGGTTCGGCGACGAGTCGAAGACGATCTCGGCTCCGTTCACTGTGGCCCTCGAGGTGCCGTTGCCCTGGGTTTCCGCGGTCACGGTGTAGGTCTTTGTTGTCGCAGGCATGACGTTGGCCGTCTACCGGGCAGCGAGGAGCTTCTTGAGATCGTCGGCCGGGGGGATTCGACCGGAGAACACGACCTCGTCGTCGAGGACCAGGGCCGGGGTGGACATGACACCCCAGGACACGATCTCGCTCGGATCGGTGACCTTTTCGATCTCGATGTCGAGTCCGAGCTCCGTGAGGACCTTGCGGGTGAGGGTTTCGAGGTTCTTGCAGTTGACACACCCGGTGCCGAGGATCTTGATGTCCATGTTGTTGCTCCTTCGAAGCGATTGGTCTGGTTGGTGGTTGGTTAGAGGATGGCGTTGAAGAGGAAGCCGGTCGCGAGGATGCCGGTCGCCACGACGCCGACGTAGGTGGCGATCAGCTTCGGCTTGAGCACCCGCCGCAGCAGGATCATCTCGGGCAAGGAGAGGGCGACGACGCTCATCATGAACGCGAGCACGGTGCCCATCGGCAGGCCCTTGTCGTGGAGGACCTCGACGATCGGCATCACGCCTGCGGCGTTCGAGTAGAGCGGCACGCCGATGACGACCGCAATCGGCACACCGAGCGGACCTCCGGCGTGGGCGGCGAACCAGTCCGCTGGAGCCCAGCCGTGGATCGCGGCACCGACGCCGATACCGACCAGCAGGTACGGCCACACCTTGCGGATGATCGACACGACCTCCTCGCGCGCCATGGTAAGTCGGTCGTCCCAGGACAGACCTCTCGACGGATCGATGGGCTTTCCGCGCAGCTTGGTCTCGAACACGAACGGTTCGACCCAGCGTTCCAGGTTCATCCGGCCGAGCAGGATGCCGGCGAAGGTCGCGATGATCAGACCGAAGCCGATGTACAGCGCAGCGATCTGCCAGCCGAAGAGCCCGAACAGCAGCACGATCGCGATCTCGTTGACCATCGGGCTCGCGATCAGGAAGCTGAGCGTGACCCCCAGCGGGACCCCGGCGGCGACGAACCCCATGAACACCGGCACCGCCGAGCACGAGCAGAACGGGGTCACGACCCCCAGCCCAGCAGCAGCGGCGTTACCGACGCCCTGACGGCGTCCACCGAGCAGTGCACGAGTGCGTTCTACCGACATGAAGCTGCGCAGCACCGTGACCAGGAAGATCACACCCGACAACAACAGCAGGATCTTGGAGACGTCGTAGAAGAAGAAGTGCACACCCGAACCCCAGTGGCTCTCCGGGTCGAGGCCGGCCACGTCGTACATCACCCAGTTCCAGAACGGAAGATTCCAGTGATACAGCGCCCACCACAGCACGGCACCAGCCGCCACGGGCGCCCAGCGCCGCACATTCGATCGTGGGGCCGGCTCCGTGGACGTCAATGTCGGTGTACTCATCGCAACCTGCTCCTCAGCGCCGTGAACTTCTCTCATCGTTGATCGACGATAACCGATGATCTACGCAATCGCAAGATTCTCTGGTAGTTTTATCGTCATTCGACGATTGCCGATGAACTCGAGGAAAGTCATGCGCGAGCAGATCACCACCGACACCTTCGACGGCGAGACAGCGACCGCGGGCCTCTCGACCCTCGATCGTCTGCTCCCCGTGTGGATCGGGTTGGCGATGGTCGCCGGCATTCTCCTCGGGCGCACATTCCCTGATCTCAACGACCAACTGGAGAAGGTGAAGGTCGACACGGTGTCGTTGCCGATCGCGATCGGGCTGTTCGCGATGATGTACCCGGTGCTGGCCAAGGTCCGCTACCGGTCGATCGGCACCGTCATGACCGACCGGCGCTCGCTCGTCATGTCGCTGGTCCTCAACTGGATCATCGGCCCGGCCCTGATGTTCACGCTGGCCTGGCTGATGCTCCCCGACCTCCCCGAGTACCGCACCGGGCTGATCATCGTCGGCCTCGCCCGCTGCATCGCGATGGTGCTCATCTGGAACGACCTCGCCTGCGGCAACCGAGAACTCGCCGCCGTGCTCGTCGCGATCAACTCGCTCTTCCAGATCGTCGCCTACTCGCTACTCGGCTGGTTCTACCTCGACCTGCTCCCTGGTTGGCTCGGCCTCGACAGCAAGGGCATCGACGTCACGGTCTGGGAGATCGCCAAGTCGGTCCTCATCTTCCTCGGCATCCCACTCCTTGCCGGGTTCCTCACCCGCACCTACCTCGAACGGTCGAAAGGCACCGAGTGGTACGAGAACACGTTCCTGCCCAAGATCGGACCGTTCGCGCTCTACGGACTTCTCTACACCATCGTGATCCTGTTCGCCCTCCAAGGCGACCGCATCACCAACCAACCCCTCGATGTCGCCCGCATCGCCCTCCCGCTCCTCGCCTACTTCGCGATCATGTGGTTCGGCAGCTTCTTCACCGGCATCCGCATGCGGATCCCCTACGACCGCAACGCCTCCATCGCGTTCACCGCCGCCGGCAACAACTTCGAACTCGCAATCGCCGTCGCGATCGGCGTGTTCGGCGTCTCCTCCGGCCAAGCACTCGCCGGTGTCGTCGGACCGCTCATCGAAGTCCCCGTCCTCGTCGGCCTCGTCTACGTCGCACTGTGGGCGCGACGACGCTTCTACTCTGACGTCGCCGACGCCGCCATACCCCAAGGAGGCCACCCATGACCGCCACCAGCACCGCCCGTCGAACTTCCGCGACCACACAGGACGTGTGTTGCGATGTGGTCGCTCCCGCGTCCAACGTCGCCGTGCCTGACGACGACACGCTCGCCGCGCTGGCGAAGGCACTCGCCCACCCCGCGCGCATCAAGATCCTGCGCATGCTCGACGCACGTCAGGCATGCATCACTGGAGACGTCGTCACCGAGGTCGGACTCGCCCAATCGACAGTCTCTGAGCACCTGCGGATCTTGCGCGAAGCGGGGTTGATCCAGGGCGAGATCGAGGGCCCGCGCACGCGCTACTGCGTCAGCGCCACCGGCCTGGCCACCCTCAAGGCCGGCATCGCCGCACTCTGACACAATCCGAGCACCGAGTTGCGACGTCCGATGATATCGGCTATCGTCGATTGACGATAGCATGCCGATGTAGAAGGAGTGCACGATGAAGCTCGAGGTGTTCGATCCCGCAATGTGTTGCTCGACCGGGGTCTGTGGTCCCAGCGTCGATCCGGCCTTGGCCGCCTTTGCTGCCGATCTCGACTGGGTGGCGTCCACCGGTGCTGAGGTGCGCCGCTACAACCTCGGTCAGGAGCCGGGAGCGTTTGCCGGCAACGAACAGGTCAGGATATTGCTGCAGGCCAAGGGTGAAGCGGCCCTGCCGGTCGTGTTCATCGACGGCGAGCTCCGCTCCTCGGGCCGGTACCCCACACGCGACGAACTGGCCGCATGGGCGCCCACCGTTGCAGCGACGGTGTCATTGGACGTGATCACCGAACTCGCCGCCATCGGGGCCGCGATCGGCTCGAACTGCGAACCGTGCTTCAAGTTCCACTACGACAAAGCCCGCAAGCTCGGACTCACCAAGGCCGAGCTCGTCGTCGCGGTCCGTACTGCGCAGATGGTCAAGCAGGCGCCGGCACGCAGCGTGCTCGACCTCGCCGCGAAGCTGCTCGCTGTCGAGACCACCGCGTTCACGGACTCCGAACCGATCGCCGTCGCCGATGCACCCGCTGAGCCAGCCGCAGAAGGATGCTGCGGATCGGCGGAATCCACCACTGACGCCGTCACCGCCAACAGCGACACCGCAGCGGGCGGATGCTGCGGTGGTGCCGCCGAGCCGGTCGCCATCGGTGCAGCACCGGCCGCGGCCCGCGGCTGCTGCTGAAGCCGTCACCATGCTCGAACAACTGCTCACCAACCCGACCCGTTTCTTGTTCTTCACCGGCAAGGGCGGGGTCGGCAAGACTTCGCTCTCATCGGCGACCGCTGTCGCGCTGGCAACCCAAGGGCGTCGGGTGTTGCTCGTCTCCACCGATCCTGCGTCGAACCTGTCCGAGGTGCTCGCCACTCCGATCGGGCGCAGCGCACGACCCGTCGACGGGGTGCCGGGTCTCGACGCACTCGACATCGACCCTGACGCAGCAGCAGCCGCATATCGCGACCGGGTCGTTGGCCCGTACCGGGGTGTGCTCCCCGACACCGTCGTGGCCGGGATTGAAGAGCAGCTGTCGGGTGCGTGCACGGTGGAGATCGCGGCGTTCGATGAGTTCACGGCGCTGCTCGCCGACCCAGAAGCGACCGCCGGTTACGACCACGTCGTGTTCGACACCGCCCCCACCGGCCACACGTTGAGGCTCCTGGCGCTCCCGTCGGCGTGGACCGGGTTCCTCGACGCCAGTACCGTCGGGGTCACCTGCATCGGACCGCTGTCCGGGCTCACCCAAGCTCAGGACCGTTACCGAGTCGCGCTCGACGCCCTCGCCGATCCCCAGCTCACGACCCTGGTGCTGGTCACCCGCCCCGACGTTGCTGCGATCACCGAAGCCGACCGAGCGCGTGGCGAGCTCGCGGCGCTCGGCCTGACCAATCAGCACCTGCTGGTCAATGGTGTGTTCACCGCTCGGGATCATGACGACCCGACCGCACGAGCCTTCGAAGCACGCCACACCGATGCACTCGCCGCGCTGCCGGCCGGGTTGATCGACCTCCCCCGCGAGACCCTTCCGTTGCTCGCGGGCGCGCCCGTCGGCCCCGACGCGTTGCGCGATCTGCTTCGCGGTGTCAGCCCCGCCGCTGCCGCCGACGCCGATTTCGGTGCCGCGACCGCGAGCCTTGCCGACATCGCCGCCGACCTCGCCGACCGGGGCCACGGACTCGTGATGACGATGGGCAAAGGCGGCGTCGGCAAGACCACCATCGCCGCAGCACTCGCCATCGACCTCGCCCGCCGTGGCCTGCCAGTCACCCTGTCGACCACCGACCCTGCCGCACACCTCCAAGGCGCGCTCGGCGACGGACGCTCATGGCCCGATGGGCTGCTCGTCGAACGTGTCGACCCAGAGGCCGCGACAGCCTCCTACGTAGCGGATGTGATGGCCACTGCAGGCGCCGGCCTCGACGCCGGTGGTCGTGCCGTGCTCGAAGAAGACCTGCGCTCACCGTGCACCGCCGAGATCGCGGTGTTCAAGGCGTTCGCTGCGACCGTCGCCGCCGCGACCGACCGCATCGTCGTACTCGACACCGCCCCCACCGGCCACACACTCCTGCTGCTCGACGCCGCACAGAGCTACCAACGCGAAGTCAACCGGCACCCGGACCAAGCGGCAGACGACGTCACCCACCTGCTCGAACGGTTACGCGATCCGCACTACACGTCAGTCCTGCTCGTCGCCCTGCCCGAACCAACCCCAGTCCACGAAGCCGCCGCGCTGCAAGACGACCTGGAACGGGCCGGCATCCACCCCGCAGCGTGGGTGATCAACCAGAGCCTCGCCGCCACCGGCACCACCGACCCGACACTCGCCGCCCGTGCACGACACGAGACCCGCTGGCTCAACCAGGCCCTCAGCTACCACCCGCAGATGGCCGTGGTCGCGTGGCAGCCCGATCCGCCGACCGGGCCGGATGCGCTCGCAACACTCATTCGATCCACCCGCGGTCCCGCACGACTGTCCGCCGAGTAGCACCTGATGAACCGCCACACGCAGCTCCGTTCGACGGGTGCGGGTGCGCCGAATCGGTCGATGCCGAACGCAGATTGGGACGTTCGGCTCTGGCGTCATCGCACTCCATTGGCCGACACTGAGGGCCAATGACACCCGCCAGCGACCAGAGAGGCAAGCAACGATGTGACCGCTGAGCCAACCATGGTGACCATCGACGCGAACGAGGCAGTGGCTTCGGTCGCGTACCGGTTGAGCGAGGTGGTGGCGATCTATCCGATCACTCCGGCCTCTGCCATGGGCGAACTCGCGGACGTGTGGGCTGCTCGGAAGCGCCCGAATCTGTGGGGCTCGGTGCCCGACGTGATCGAGATGCAGTCAGAGGGCGGCGCTGCCGGCGCGGTGCACGGCGCGCTGCAGGCGGGGGCGTTGACGACGACGTTCACCGCCTCACAGGGTCTGTTGTTGATGCTGCCGAACCTGTACAAGATCGCCGGTGAGCTGACCGCGTTCTGTGCCCACGTCGCAGCCCGCACGGTCGCCACTCATGCCCTGTCGATCTTCGGGGACCACTCTGATGTGATGGCGGCACGCGCCACCGGGTTCGCGCTGCTGGCTTCGGGTTCACCACAGGAGGCACAGGATCTCGCAGCGATCGGCCACGCCGCGACGCTGGCCAGTCGGGTGCCGTTCCTGCATTTCTTCGATGGGTTCCGCACGTCGCACGAGATCCAGAAGATCGCCGCTGTCGACGACGACACCCTCCGCCGTCTCGTCGACACCGACGCCATCACAGCGCACCGTGATCGGGCGCTGTCACCTGAGCGGCCGGTCACCCGCGGTACGTCGCAGAACCCGGACGCGTTCTTCCAGGCCCGCGAGGCCGCCAACCCGTTCTACGACGCGTGCCCCGATGTGGTCACGGCGACGATGGCCCGTTTCGAGGAACTGACCGGTCGGGCGTACTCGCTGTTCGACTACGTCGGACACCCTGACGCCGAACGGGTGTTGGTGATGATGGGTTCCGGTGCCGAGTGTGCGCAGGAGACCGTCGAGCATCTCGTCGCCGCCGGCGAGCGGGTCGGGTTGGTCAAGGTGCGGTTGTTCCGACCGTTCTCGATGGAACAGTTGGCGGCGGCGCTGCCGGCGTCGGTGCGCGCTGTCGCGGTGCTCGACCGGACCAAGGAACCGGGCTCGGCAGGCGAGCCGCTGCTGCTCGATGTGACCGCTGCAGTGGTCGATGCGCTGCAGCGTGGCGACCTGGAACGGCTCCCGCGGATCATCGGTGGCCGCTATGGGCTGTCGGGCAAGGAGTTCACCCCGGCAATGGCCAAAGCGGCTCTCGACGAACTCGACGCTGCCGTCCCGCGGCGTCGGTTCACGGTGGGGATCAACGACGACGTCACCGGACTCTCACTCCCTATCGACACAGGCTTCGACATCGAACCCGCGGACGTCACCCGGGCCGTGTTCTACGGGCTCGGTTCCGATGGGACGGTGAGTTCGAACAAGGCGGCGATCAAGATCATCGGCGACGCCACCCCGTTGTGGTGTCAGGGGCATTTCGTGTTCGACTCGAAGAAGGCCGGCGCCACCACCGTGTCGCATCTCCGGTTCGGTCCCCGCCCGATCCGGTCCACCTACCTGATCCAGCGCGCCGGGTTCGTCGCGGTTCACGACCCCGGTTTCGTCGATCGCATCGACGTGTTCGACATCGCTGCGCCTGGCGCTGTCGTGCTGCTCAACACCACCGTGCCCGAAGAGCAGGTGTGGTCGAGCCTGCCCGGCGAGGTGCAAGAACAGTTGCTCGCCAAGCAGTGCCGCCTGTATGCGATCGACGCCTACCAGATCGCCGACGACCACGGGCTCGGGCGGCGGATCAACACGATCATGGCGACCTGCTTCTTCGCGCTCTCCGCGGTGTTGCCCACCGATCAGGCCATCGCGCTCGTCAAGAAGTCCGTCAACGACACCTGGGGCAAGCGTGGCCCCGAGGTCGTCAACCGCAACCTGGCAGCGATGGACGCCACCCTCGAACATCTCCACGAGATCCCGGTTGGTGACGCCGACTCTGTGCGCGTGCGGCGACCCGCCGTTCCCGACGACGCCCCCGAGTTCGTCCAACGCGTCACCCGCCTGCTCCTCGAAGGCCACGGCGACCGGCTCCCGGTCAGCGCGTTCCCACCCGACGGCACCTGGCCGACCGGGACCAGCCGCTTCGAGAAGCGGGCCCTCGCGCTCGAGATCCCGATCTGGGAACCCGACCTGTGTGTGCAGTGCAACCGTTGCTCGACGATCTGCCCACACGCCGCGATCCGCACCAAGGTCTTCGAACCCGACGCCGCGCTGAACGCACCGGCCGAGTTCCGCCACGTCCCCGAGGGATTCACCCCCGAACTCGAAGGCCTCTCCTACGTGGTCCAGGTCGCACCGGATGATTGCACCGGCTGCGGACTGTGCGTCGAGGTGTGCCCGGCCGTCGACCGTTCCCAGCCGCGGCGTAAAGCGATCAACCTCCAACCGGTCGCCGCGCACCGCGACCGTGAACGAATCGGCTGGGACTTCTTCGCCACCATCCCCGACGTCGCGCGGACGCGGATCCCGCGCGAGCCGGCGAGCCTGGCCTTGCTGCCGCCGCTGTTCGAGTTCTCCGGCGCCTGCGCCGGTTGCGGTGAGACCCCGTATTTGCGGGCGCTCACCCAGCTGTTCGGGGACCGGCTTGTGATCGCCAACGCCACCGGCTGTTCATCGATCTACGGCGGGAACCTGCCGACGTCGCCGTACACGACCGGACCCGACGGGCGCGGCCCGGCGTGGAACAACTCGCTGTTCGAGGACAACGCCGAGTTCGGGTTCGGGATCCGCCTCGGGATCGACGCCCAACGTGATCGGGCACGGATGCTGCTCGCCCGCTGCGCCAACGACCTGCCACCGGCCCTCGTCGACGCATTGAACTCGCCGTGCGCCGACACCGACGCGGCGATCGCCGAGCGGCGCGATCACGTCAGCGAGCTTCGAGGACTTCTGACCGGCATCGAGCATGCCGACGCGGGCGAGCTCGATCGTCTCGCCGACCTGCTCGTGCCCCGCTCGATGTGGATCGTCGGCGGCGACGGATGGGCATATGACATCGGCTACGGCGGCCTCGATCATGTCCTGGCCTCGAACCGCAAGGTGAACGTCTTGGTGCTCGACACCGAGGTCTACTCCAACACCGGCGGCCAACAGTCCAAAGCCACCCCGCTCGGCGCTGTCGCCAAGTTCGCCTCGGCCGGCAAGGAGACCCGCAAGAAGGACCTCGGCCTGCTGGCGATGAGCTACGGCCATGTCTACGTCGCCAGTGTTGCCATGCAGGCCCGCAGCCATCACACCCTGACAGCGCTCGCCGAAGCCGACAGCTACCCGGGACCGTCGATTGTGATCGCGCACAGCCCGTGCATCGCCCACGGCTATGACCTCGCCACCTCACCCGCCCAGCAACGACGAGCGATCGACAGTGGGGCGTGGCCGCTGTACCGATTCGACCCGCGTCGCATCGCCGATGGTGAACCGCCGCTGCAGATCGACGCCGACCCCGCCACCCTGTCGATGCACGAGTACATGGAACACGAAGCCAGGTTCCGGATGGTCGAGCTGCGCGACCCCGACCGTTACCGGCAACTCGTCACCGCCGCTGAACAGGCCGTTCAGGAACGCCACGAGCTCTATCAACAGCTCGCCAACATCCACCTCACCGTCCGAGGAGGCACCGATGGTTGACCTCACCACCCGCTGGCTCGGCCTGACGCTGCGATCACCACTCGTCGTCGGTGCCTCCCCCATCACCGACGACCTCGACACCGCCCGACAGCTCGCCGACGTCGGAGCCGGCGCGCTCGTGCTGCGCTCGGTGTTCGAAGAGCAGATCGTCGCCGAGCAGCTCGCCACGTATCAGTTCGTCGACAGCTACACCGACCTCGACGCCGAAACCTCCGGCTTCTTCCCCGACATCGGCGACACGACACCGCCACCGCTGCCCCTTCTCGGCCACCTCACACAACTCAAGTCCGCCGTCGACATCCCCGTCGTCGCGTCGCTCAACGGCACCACGCCGGGTGGGTGGACCGGCTACGCACGCCAACTCCAAGACGCCGGCGCAGACGCGATCGAGCTCAACCTGTACGACATCGCCACCCGCCTCGACGAGACCGGCCAGATCATCGAGATCCGACAACTCGACACGGTCCGCGCCGTCGTCGCCGCCGTCGACATCCCAGTCTCGGTCAAGCTCTCACCCTTCTACGCGTCGGTCCCCGGGTTCGTCGCCCAGATCCAGCAAGCCGGCGCCGCCGGCGTGGTGCTCTTCAACCGGTTCTACCAACCCGACCTCGACCTCGACCGGCTCACCGTCGACCGCACCCTCGTGCGCTCCACACCCGCCGAGCTCCCACTTCGCCTCCACGCCCTCGCACTGCTCCACGAACGAACCGGGCTCGACCTCGCCGCCAGCGGCGGTGTCCACCGAGGCACCGACGCCGCAAAGGCCATCGTCTGCGGCGCCCACGTCGTCCAGATCGTGTCCGCACTGCTCGACGACCCACCCACCGCCATCGCCCTTATCAACGACGAACTCACCACATGGCTCGACCACCACCGCTACGCGACCGTCGCTGACGCGCGCGGGACCATGGCGCTCGACAACGTCGCCGACCGTTCCGCATGGGAACGACTCAACTACGCCCGCATCCTCGACAGCTCGCAGGCCCGAACCAGGAGACAACCATGACCGACACCAAACCGAACCTGTGGCACGGCATCCCCCGCGAAGACATCCCGTGGACTCCCAAGGTCGATGCCGAGGCATGCATCGGCTGTCAGCTCTGCTACATCACCTGCGGCCGCGCCGTCTACGAGATGGAAGACGGAGTCGCCGTCGCCGTCGACCCGATGAACTGCGCCGTTGGCTGCTCCACCTGCGGCAACATCTGCCCCACCGGCGCGATCACCTTCCCGCCGATGGACGCAGTGTGGAAGCTCGAACGGGAACGCCAGATCTTCCGCACCGTCAAGAAGGAAGCCGCCCGCAAACACGAACGCGAAGACGCACTCAAGTCACGCGAAGCGGCCCAACAAGCCCTCGAACACGTCTCCACCCGCGCCCGCATCGAACTCGCCGGCGAGTTCGGCGACAAACGATTCCTCGTCCGTCTCGAAGAACTCCTCGGCGACCAGCCCTACGACGTCGTCAACGTGCAACTCCAAGTCCCCACAGTCAAAGGCGCCCGCCAGAAGGCACCGTCGTACATGACCTTCGAGATCACCTCCGAAGAACAAGCCGACATCGGACCCTTCCTGCAACAGGTCAAGACTCTCGTCCACGACGCCGGCCTCGTCCTCGTCAGCGACACCAGACTGTGAGCCGTCCAGGACCCTGGGGGTGCAGCGTTCGTGGCGACTGAGGAGCACGGGGAATGAACCGATCACAGCGCCTGGCCATCGCGCTCGGACTCAACCTCGCCCTCGTTGCCGGCCAAGCAGTCTTCGGACTGATCGCCCACTCCGTTGGCCTGCTCGCCGACGCCGCCCACAACCTCACCGACGCTGCCGCCGTCATCATTTCCCTCATCGCGGTTCGCCTCACGCGACGCCCGCCGACACCCCGACGCTCCTACGGCTACCACCGCACCACGATCCTCGCCGCGCTCGCCAACGCGCTCGGCATCCTCGTCATCACGGTCTTCATCGCCTACGAAGCCATCACCCGCCTCCGCAACCCCGAACCCGTCCACGGCGGCATCGTCGTCACCGTCGCCTTGGGGGCAATGCTGATCAACCTCGGCGCCGCCGCAATCCTGTACGAACGACAAGTCGACCTCAACATGCGCTCGGCGTTCCTGCACATGGCCGGCGACGCCGTCGCATCACTCGGCGTCGCCGCCGCCGGTCTCGTCATCCTCATTACCGGACGCTACGAATGGCTCGACCCGATGGTCTCGCTCGGCATCGGCGCACTCATCGGAGTGGAAGCATGGAGACTCGTTCGCAGCTCCGTCGACGTGTTGCTCGAATCCACACCCGACGACATCGACCTCGACGCGCTCAACACCGCGATCACCGACCTGGACGGCGTCGTCGACGTCCACGACCTCCACGTCTGGAGCCTCTCCAGCGGCATCAGAGCCCTGTCAGCCCACCTGCTCGTCACCGGAACACCACGGCTCGATGAAGCCGAGGCAATCGGCGCCCAGGTCAAGCAGATTCTCGCCGACCGCTTCGCAATCGCGCACTCAACGCTCGAGCTCGAAGCCGCTAACGGCAGGGACAAGTCCGTTTGCATCTCCGACGTCGAGCGCCACGTCGCTGACTGAACCGAGGCGTTGCGATCTGGCTGCCACCCACCGCCGTTGAGTCGTCAGAGGGTGCGAACGAGCGCCGCGTCACCCTGGCCGCCCCCGCCGCACAGTGCGGCGGCGCCGAGGCCGCGCCACCACGGCGGCGCAGCTCCTGGATCAGCGTGCCGACGATGCGGGTGCCCGACATACCGATCGGGTGCCCGAAGGCGATCGCGCCGCCATTGACGTTGACGATCTCGTCGGTGATCCCGAGGTCCTTCATCGACGCAACGCCGACTGCGGCGAAGGCTTCGTTGATCTCGAACAGATCCACGTCCGACACCGCGAGGCCGGCACGATCGAGCGCACGCTTGATGGCCCGCGACGGCTGGTGCAGCAGCGACGGATCGGGCCCTGCGACCATCCCGTACTCGACGAGCTCGGCCAGCGGGGCAATGCCGAGTCGTTCGGCCATTTCTCTGCTCATCATCACCACTGCGGCCGCGCCGTCGGAGAGCTGGGATGCGTTGCCGGCCGTCACCGTGCCGTCGGGAGCGAACGCCGGCCGCAGCGAGGCGAGCGAGTCGAGTGTTGTGCCGGGTCGGACGCCTTCGTCGGTGTCGACGATGACGTGTTCGCCTTTGTAGGCGGGGACGGAGACCGGGACGATCTCATCGGCGAGCCGGCCGTTCTTGATCGCATCGGCCGCCCGCTGGTGGCTCTTCATCGCCAGATCATCCTGTGCGTCGCGGGTGACTTCGTGCTCGTCCGCATAGCGTTGTGTGCCCTGTCCCATGTGTTCCATCTCGAACGCGCACCACAGGCCGTCGTGGATCATCGAGTCGATCAGCACGTCGTTGCCCATCCGGTACCCGTCACGGGCCTTGGGGAGCAGGTACGGGGCGTTCGTCATCGACTCCATCCCGCCGGCCACCACGACGTCGGCCTGGCCGAGCGAGATCAGCGCGTCCGCCACTTGGATCGAGTTGATCCCGGACAGGCACACCTTGTTGATCGTCATCGCCGGCACGGTCATCGGAATGTCCGCGTTCACCGCGGCCTGCCGGGCGGTGATCTGCCCCTGACCTGCCTGCAGCACGTGGCCCATCAGCACGTGGTCGACTTGATGCCCGGAGATCCCGGCGCGCTGCAATGCTTCTTTGATGGCCAGGCCGCCGAGCTCGACTGCGCTGTAGCGACTGAACGCTCCGGACATCTTGCCGATCGGGGTACGAGCAAACGAAACAATCACTGATCCAGGCACGACGCCCCGCTTTCTGTTCGATCTGTCGGCTTCATCACATCACGACACTCACTGCGCTGCCAGAGCAGAAGGTCGCTTCAACCGTGCTTCCGACTCACTTATCGCCAGTTGGTCGAGACTGTCTCCGCGCTCCAGGGAGCGTCCAGATTCGTCGGGTGATCGTCGCAGTCGAGCCAGCAGACGTGCTCAGTCGGTGGGCGCCGCCGGCGCTCCGATCACCTCGTCGATCCACCCCAGTGCCGCCATCGCTGTCGGGAAGCCACGGGTCGTGATCGCGCAAAGTGCAACTTGGCGCAGCTCGTCTGGGCTGAAGCCGTCGGCGAGCGCTTGTCGGGCGTTCGACCGGACCGACCCCTCGGCGAGCGCGCCGATAGCGATGCCCAGCTTCACCAGGCGCAGCGACCGTGCATCCAGCTGGCCGGCCGCCGCGACGGCTTCAGCGAGTTTGTCCTGCGCCACGGCGACATCGGGAAATGTAGTGCGGAATTGTGTGTAGATCTCAGGCAGGTGATCGCTCATGGCCAATACCTTCGCGCGTTCGATTCGGAGGCATCGCAACTACCGGGGATGAAGGTTCAGTGGCCCGCCCGTCGCGACCGCAGCGTCGGCGACGGTCGCGATGGGCGAACCTTCGCCGCCGTTGGGAGGGATGTCCCCGGCGCCGACGAGGGCCCGTTGGTGACAGTGAGGTCGTTTGGTCCTCATGCGGGCTTGAGCGTGACGCAGGCTTCCTTGTGGAGGGCCATGCCGGAGAGTGGGTCGGCCTTTATCGGCCGGAGGACCCCGTCTGCGGTGCCGCGACCCTTGGCCAACCGACCGAGGTTGCGGTGGCCGAAGCCGTGCTGCAGGCCGACGACCTCCGGATGGATCCGTCGGCTGACCTTGACCTTGGCTTGCACTTGCCCGTAGCTGGACTCGACGATGGCGTCCTCGCCGTCCTTGAGCCCGTACTTGGCTGCGGTGTCGGGGTGGACGACGAGCGGGTTGTCGGGCTTGAGTTCGAGGAGGATCGGGTTGTTCTGGGTGCGCGAGTGGGTGTGGCTCGCTTCTTTCCAGTTGATCAGGTACAGCGGGTATTTGTCGTCGGGCTGCCAGTCCCGTGGCGTGTACACGGGTAGTAGGTCGACTGCTTTGCCGTCCGTGTCGGTCTTGTCGACCATGGAGGTCGACATGAACTCGATCTTGCCCGACTTGGTGGCGAAGCCCTTGACCGGCTTGCCTCCGAAGACGTGGCCGATTACGACACCGCCGTCGTCTTTGGCCTTGTCGTAGATCGCGGTGCCGTCGACGGTGGGGTCGCCGTCGTAGACGGCCTTCTCCAGCTTCTCGGGTGCGAGTTCGCCGGCGTACTTGGCGTACTTGGTGCCCTTCTCGTCGACGTACACCGCTCCTGGTAGCGCCTTCAACTCGTCGAGCGTGATCCCCGGTCCGCCGTTCTTCACTTCCTGGGAGAGGTTGTCCTCGTACCAGGCGGTGAGGTCCTCGATCGGCTCACCGGACAGGGCGCCGAGGGTGAAGAAGTCCTTGCCGTCGGCGTCTTTGAGGCCGAGTCGGCGACCGAGCGCGGCGACAACTTCGTACTCGGCGAGCTGACCGAAGATCGGCTTGACGACCGGCTGGCGAAGCCCGAGGGCGGTCCAGGTGACCCAGTGGGTGGTGAGGTCGTACCGCTCGAGATAGGTCGTCCCGGGCAGCACATAGTCGGCGAGCATCGCTGTCTCGCTGAGCATGGTGTCGATCACCACGAACGTCTCGAGTTTGGCGATCGCTTCTACGACCTTCTCCGACCCTGGGACTGCCATCACCGGGTTCTGGAAGACGCACATCATCATCTTCGGCTCGTAGGGGCCGGAGCCGTCGAGCAGGTTGGTGAAGGTGCGGGCGTAGACGCCGGACTTGTGTCCCCAGGGGTAGGTCTCGAGCTGGTCGAAGCGCGGGTTCTTCAGTGTCTCGGCGGCAGTCTCGTCGGGTGCGGCCTTTGCGTGCTTGCCGCCGCTGCGCGACGGATTGATCATGCCGCCGGGCTTGTCGATGGTGCCGATCAGGGCGTTGAGCATCGCGATCGCTCGACCGCCCTGCACGCCATTCGAGTGCTGGCCGGGCCCGCTCCACGCGTCGACGAGTGCCGGCTTCGTGGTCGCAAGTTCGGTGGCGAGCCGTTCGATGGTTGCAGCCCTCACCGACGTGATCTCTTCGGCCCACTCCGGGGTCTTGTCGGCGACGAGCTCGGCGTAGTCGGAGAACCCGACGGTCCAGTTGTCGACGAAGTCCTTGTCGTAGAGCTCGTCACGGATGATCACATGCGCCATCGCCAACGCGAGGGCGCCGTCCGTGCCGGGCCGCAGCGACACCCATTCCTGGGCTTTCGCGGCGGTGTCGGACAGGTACGGGTCGACGACCACAAGGCGGGCGCCGGTCTCGATTGCGCGGGTGATGATGCGCGGGAGGTGCACCCACTTGATCGCCGAGGTCGGGTTCCAGCCGAACAGCATGATGTACTTCGACTGCAGGAAGTCGGCGAGCGGTCGCTCATCGCCCATCACGGCCTTGAACGATGCTTTGCGGGCAACGTCGCACAGGTTCGAGTGGTTCGAGTAGTTCGGGCTGCCGTACAGCTTGGTGAAGTCGTCCTGGATGTTGACGAAGGAGTGGTCTTCACTGATCCACAAGAGCTTGTGGGCCTCGTTGGCGTCGCGGAGGGTCTTCATCTTGGCGGCGATCTCGTCGAGCGCTACATCCCACTCGATCTCTTCCCACTTCGGGTCGGCGCCGAGGGTCTTGTCCGGGTTGGTGCGCTTGAGCGGCTTGGTCACCCGGTCGGGGTCGTAGAGCTGGGCGATGCCGGCGTTGCCCTTCGGGCAGATGACTGCGCCTTCCTTGACTCCGTAGGTTTCGGTGTAGCCGTCGAAGAAGTCCGTGGAGATGTTGGTGTAGTTGTTGGGGTTCCAGTTGTTCGGCTCGATCTTGTTGACCTTGCCGTCGACGACCTGGACGAGGATGCCGCACTGGCCGCCGCACATGTTGCAGCAGCTCGGGATCCACTCACCGGCGTCGCGTCCCCATTGGGCGAGTCCCTCGGGGTTGGTGCCGATCGAGTGCTCCTCGGGTCCGACGGTCGCGCAGCCTGTGACGACGCTGCCGGCGGCCGCGCCGAGAGCTACCGCGCCGGTGCCCTTCAGGAACACTCGGCGGCCGACTTTGTCATGCAGGTACATGGGAGACCTCTTCGGGTGAGTTGGAGAGCGGGTAGTCGCCATCTGCGGCGTCAGGGAGGAGGTATTCACCGAGTCCGAACATCAACAGGCCGAGGCCGACGATGCCGAGCGTGACCGCCCACTCCATCAGGCTCGGGAAGTAGTCGGTGCTGATTCGCTTGTTGGACACGGCGTCGGTGAGGCCGCGGACTTCTTCGGTGGCGAGGGCAGGGATGACGATGTTGAGTCGCACCCCGATGAATCCCATTGCGATCAGCAGACCCGCGGCGGCTGCCCATAGCGGTGACCGGCCTTTCTTGGAGGCGAGGATCACGATCGGGATCGCGGTGCCGAGCAACAGCTGCCACACCCAGAACACCCACCAGTAGGGGCCTGAGAAGATCAGCTTGAGCCCTTCGACGTGGCCGGGCACGTTGCCGTAGCCGGCGACCAGCCACTCCGACGCCTGGAAGATGACATCGAGGATCAACAGACCCAAGACCATCCGTCCGAGACTGACGATGGCCTCGGAGTTGCGGTGCCAGCCACCTTGGAAGATCGCCAACACCAGCATCAGCATTGCGCCACCACTGGCCAGCGCCGACAGCAGGAACAAGATGGGGAACAGTCCGCTGTTCCATCCCGGTCGGGCAGCGACGACTCCGAACAGGGCGCCGACGCCTCCGTGGAACATGATCGCGACCGGCACGCCGATCGTGGCGAGCACCTTGACGACTTTGCGGTCGCGCGTGACGGACTCGTCGGAGATGTTCTTCGTGCCGAACGAGAGCACCTTGTAGAACTTGGCCCGGAACCCGGTGCCCTGCGCCCCGGCAGCGAGGTCACGGCGGAGCAGGAACCACATTTCGACCGCGAGCAGCACGAAGTAGGCGGTGTACAGCCAGATCATCCATGCCATCGCCGACTTGAAGTTCGGGAAGGCGAACACATTGAAGGCACGGCTCATGTGGCCGAGGTCGACCCAGATCGCCAACAGAGCAAGCGTGAGCGTGATCAACGCCTGGAACAGCGCGATGCGGCCGATCGATTCGAACCGCTTCACCCCGAACACGTAGACGAGTGACGAGATCAGGAACGATCCTGCCGACAGGCCGATGAAGAAGATGTAGGCGGCAACCCACAGCCCCCAGGTGATCACGCTCCCGTAGTGGGCGTTGATGTGGCCGTTCGACAGTCGGTCGAACCAGCCGAAGATGCCGATCGCGAAGAACAGTCCGCCACCGGCCCAGAAAAGACGCTTCATCCAGATTTCCACGACCGGCCTCCTACAGCAGGTAGTACACGTTGGGCTCGGTCCCGAGCTCTTCCTTGAGCCGTACGGCCTGTCGCTCTACGAGCAGCCGCGAGACTTCGCTCTCGGGGTCCATGAAGTCCCCGAAGTGGATCGCATGTCCGGTGCAGGTCTTCGCGCACGCCGGCCAACGTCCTTCCTCCTTGGAGTACTTGCCCTCGGCGTCTTGCAGGTGCAGACAGAACGTGCACTTGCGGACGTTGCCGATGGGTGATTCATCCTCGGCGCGGACCCGGAACTGGTTGTACTCGGGTGACGGAACGTCCGCCCACGCACCGTCGGGGGCGGTGATGTCGTAGTTGTCGCCGAAGTCGAAGTAGCGGGCCCCGTAGGGGCAGGCGGTGATGCAGTAGCGGCAGCCGATGCATCGGTCGTAGTCGACGACCACGATGCCGTCCTGCTCGCGCTTGAACGTCGCTGACACCGGGCACACCTTCGTGCACGGCGGGTGCTCACAGTGGAAGCACGGCTTGGTCATGAACAACGGCCGATCGACATCGCTGTTGCGGGTGTCCTCGACGACCACGGTGTAGTACACACCGGGCGGGGTCTTGTTCTCGGTCTTGCACGCCGCCATGCACGCCTTGCAGCCCACGCACCGGCGGGTGTCGATCACCATGCCGTAGCGGTACTTCTGCTTCGTCGACGTGTCCGAGTCCTCAGCGAACACCGGGCCGACCGTCGAGCCGAGGACGTAACCACCTCCCAGCGCAGCGGCGAGACCGGTCGCGCCCATGGTCAGGAGCCGGTCGAGGAACTGGCGGCGGTCGAGATCGACCTTGCCTTCCGAATCACGACGTCTCGGAGCGGGAACGTGCACAGCGTCAGGCGGTTCGTCCAGAGCGGTTGTGCACCCAAGGTCATCTGACACACTCATGGGTCTCACTCTGCGCCGCGCCACTAATCGCTTCAAGGGTCCAAGGTCCTTCCTTCGACAGTCATCGATTCATATCGAGGCGATCCCACTGCCCGGCGCGGCGTCGAAGCGACCATCTCTCACTGCGTCGGCAACGTGTCGCCCGACAAGCTCAGCGTGTTCGCCGAGACCCACCCCATCCCCACCAACGCCGTCAGCGACGGCGTGGACAGCGGCACGACCAAGGCCACCAGGCCTGACGGCTGAGCTGGTCACCGGGCATCGACGAGTTTCGTTCCGCGTCGACGACGACCGATAGTTTGAAATCGTGTCAGCTGGTCCCTTAGTGGTTTCGTTCGTCGGCCCCTCGGGTGTGGGAAAGACGACGCTGATCGAGCGACTCATCCCGATATTCGTCGCCGCTGGGCAGCGCATCGGAACCGTCAAACACGCTCCGCACGGACACGATGTCGACAAGCACGGCTCCGACTCGTGGCGCCACCGCGCTGCCGGGGCGCAAGCTGTGCTGCTCGCGGGTACCGACGGTGCGGTCCTCTTTCTCGCGCCCGAATACGGTCCACACTCGGGCCCTCAAAGGCACCATCAGCCGGGCGAGTCCGAGCACATGCATCGTCTCGCCGCCCTGGTCGACACGCACCTCCGCGAGGTCGACATCGTCCTCGCGGAGGGATACGCCCCTGTACACGATGTCCTGATCGCGGTTCGCCGCGCCGACGTCCCCGCTAAAGCCGGCGACCAACCCGCCCCGTGGTTCACGGTGACGGATGTGCCCGCGCTCAGCTCCGACTGCGGCTTCGATCAACTGCAGACCATCGCCGATCGCATCCTGGACCGCGCCTACAACCGCTGAACGAAGACATCCAGTAGCCCGGGTCGAGACGCTTCCCGCACGCCGAGACGACTTGTCGAACGGCGCTCTGAGCGCCGCGCCCGCGGCGAGATCGAACTCGACGACTACCGCCAGCGCGTCGAAGCCCTGCACGCCCCGCCAACTCTCTGACTGGCCCCAGGCGCCCGTGCCGCGAACCAGTTGTGAAACGACTCCTTGCACAACCGCCGACGAGACCGTGCGTCCGTGCCCCGCCGGGCGAGCGATTGCTGCGATCACACCTGTTCACAGGCCTTGACGATCCTGGTACCAACATCGGGTCTTCGATCGACCTTCTCTCATCATCTACCAGCTCTTTTGTGCCCCCGAGAGGAATCGAACCTCCGTCTGCGGTTTAGGAAACGCCTTCGAAGCGTTCGCCGTCGGTCGCCGTTATCCGCGAATGTACGTCTGAGCACGGTGTTCGCGGGCTGGTCATTTCGCCAGCGTTCGCTGACTTCCGCCCCGGTTCGGCCAGCGTTGCTACCACGCTGCTACCTCGGCGACGCCATCCACTCAGGCTGACCCTGAATCGAGCACGGCGAAATGTAACGCCTGTTGGCTTACATTCTGTTGCATATCGCTCGTCGCTGCTTCAGCGGGTATGCGGGTCGGTGTGTAGTTCCGTTTGTGGTGCGGTGTGTTCTTTCATGGCTGCGGGGTGTGGTTCGGCGCGCCAACAATCAGCGTCGAGTGTGCGGCGAGCCGGGTGTGGTACCTCGCTTGTCTGTCTGCGTTTGCGCATCGCATGTTGCAGTAGCGGCGACGGTGGTGATCGCGGAAGTAGAAGAGATTGCAGTCCGGCCGGCTGCAAGTCTGGTTCAGCAAGAGCGTCTCGCTGGCGACGGCGTCGATGACCTGACCGGCGATCGCCGAGAGAACAACATCGATGCCACTCGGGCGTGCGCCATCGGCCACAGCAAGTTCGCCGGCAGCCGTCACCGTGAGAACACGGCGCGCAGTCGACTGCGCAGCCTCGTTGATGATCGCGATCTCCGCGGTGCAGCCGGTATCGCTGCGTCGCGTGAGCAGCGTGCGAAGTGCGTCGCGGAGAACCAGCAGCCGCGCCGCATCCTCTGCGCTGACGCGGCGTGGGGCACCGAGGCCAGCGGCACACGGCGCCTGTTGAAGCCACGCACTGATCCAGGCCGGGTGATCGAGTACATCCAGGCGCTGCGATCGGTCGACGTACAGGGTGTTCGCAAACTCCGCAATCAACGGTTCACCGAGTATCGGCAGGTCAGGAATTGGGTTGCTCACGTCGATTCCTTTTGTTACGGTGAAGGATGTTCTCACCGTAACAGAGACGAGACGAAATGCGAATCAGGCCCGCGACTTCGACGGATGTTGACGCCATCAAGAACATCGCCGTCAAGACCGAGTTGTTCGATGTCGACGATGCAGGATTCGTCGACGACGTCGTAGCCGGCATCCTGGACGGATCGCTCCAGGGCCATCACTTCATAGTGCAAGAAGCCGACGACGGCGGTTTGATCGGTGCCGCCTACTACGCGCCAGAACCGTTCTCGGACCGAATGTGGAATCTGTACTTCATCGCAGTCATCCCACACCAGCAGGGCCGCGGCGCTGGCGGTGCGTTGCTCGACGAAGTCGAACGACAACTATGTGGCCACGGCCCGGACGTCGCGCAAGTCCTCATCGTCGAGACGTCGTCGACCGACCAGTACGCACGAACTCGCGAGTTCTACCCCAGGCACGGTTACGTCGAGGAAGCCCGAATCCGCCGCTTCTACGGACCTGACGACCACAAAGTCGTGTTCTGGAAATCGTTACACCACTGACCTCGCGGCGACGTCGTCCAATCGCCGGTCGACGACTCAACCCGGAAGTGCCGGTGAGCGACCAGCAAGCTTCGCCGTCGACCGTCTCCGACACGCGCCTTCGGCGAGGCAAACGCGACCGCGATTCGGCCCACCCTCGCCGGTTGGTCGACACCCTCAGCCGCCGTTCACCAACCGGGTAATACTCTGTGCGTCCACTCACCGCCCCTGCAGCGCGGCGACTCGCCAGCACTGAGTTCGGTGCCGAGTTTCCCCGAACCGACTGCGCCGGTCCCATTGGTGGCTATGGGTGATGCGACGACGAGGACTCGACTGGTGGTGCGGCCGTTGCTCGTGTCGGTGGAGGAGGCGGCCGGGCTGCTAGGCATCGGGCGCACGACTTTGTATGAGCTGATTCGGCACGGCGACGTGCGGCCTATCCGGATCGGGCGCTGCGTGCGGATCCCGCAACGCGAGCTGGAGGCGTACGTCGACCGCCTGGTCGCCGAGACCTGGAGCAACCGCTGATGGGCATGCGACGTCGAAGCGTGCGGCGCTCACTCAGCCGGAACGCGCAAATCCCGGCGGCTCCTCAGATACGGGGGAAAACGCCGGGATCACTTTCCTCGCCTAATGGCTCGGACATGGCAAGTATCGCCGCTCGGCGTCCGAAGATCAACCGGTTTGGTCAGACAGGAAGATCTCGCGGACATGGAGGGCGACCTGTTTGGCGAAGTGGCCACCGGCTCCAACCGCCCAACCCAGTGCGTCGGGGAGAGCAAGCAACGGCTCGTCGCTTGAACCTCGGTGCGAATACGCCGGCAGATCGCGACCGGACGCCCGCATCACACCTCGCAGAACCCGACGGTCGTTGAGGTCACGGTGCACGCCTCGGCTGTCCAGTACGAGCACAGCCACGGTTGGGTTGATGACGGCCAACAACTCGATGAGACAGCGCTGACGAGCCGGTTCTTCGTCTCGACCTCGTCGGTAGGGCGCACCGATCGTGGTTGCCGAAATCGGGAGGCGCGTCATCGCTGTCAGGATCTGGCGACGCCGGGCGTCGCCTTCGGACGAGAAGTGCAGACGTTGACGACCATCGGGAAGCATCGAGCGAAGGGCCCGTGTGACCGAGCCGAGATCGCGTGCAGAAACCTCGACCATCGTCAGTCTGTACCAACCGTCGGACCGGACGCTCTCGTCGATGAATCCGTGCGTCACCGTCACTTGGTGACCAGGAGTCCTGCTGCGGCCGCAGCTGCTTCGGCTTGTTGGCCGGGCATGACGTGGCCGTAGGTGTCGAGAGTGAAACTGACCGAGGCGTGGCCGAGGCGCTCACTGACGACCTTCACGTTGATGCCGGCGGCGAGCAGGTGCGAGGCATGGGTGTGGCGCAAGTCGTGCAGACGGATGACGGGCACGTCTGCTTTGTCGACGAGTCGGTGGAATGCCTGGCCGACCGAGTCGGGTCGCATCGGGTCGCCGACGTCGTTGGCGAATACGCGATCGTCAAACGCGCTGGTGAGGTCGACGCGGGCGAGCGCATCACGCTGCGTCTGTCGGTGTGCTTCGAGCAGCGCGGCCGTTTCGGCATCGATGTCGATCGTTCGGCGGCTACGTCGGGTCTTCGGTGCGGCGACGACCTCCTCGCCATCCACGACGGTGACGGCCTGCCGGATGCTCACGTGGCCGAGGCGAAAGTCGACGTCGCCCCATCGCAAGCCGATCGCTTCACCACGACGCATCCCCGTGAGTGCCAGCAAACGGAACAGCGCCTCGTTGCGATTGCCGACGATCGACCGCAGGAACTGGGACAGCTGCTCGGGCGTCCACACGGTCATCTCTAGGCCTTTCGACCGGGCGGTGGTGAGCGACGGCGCATTCGCCAATCGAGCGACGTTGCGGATCACTACGCCCTTGCGTTCGGCGTCGTTGAGCATCTTGTTCAGCGCGGCGTGCACGTGGTGCACCGAGGTCAGCGACAGGCGACGACCGTTCGCCCCACCGCCACGAAGCAACTCGGCGTACAGCGAGTCGAGGTCGGACGCCTTGATGTCCTGCAACGCAACGTCGCCGAGTCGCGGCGCAACATACGAGTCGATGATCCGCCGGTAGCCGTTGAGCGTCGTTGCCTTGCGGCCTTGGTTGACGAGACCATCGAGCCACGCGTCGGCGAAGTTGCGCACGGTCAGCTTCGACGACTCAACGAACCGACCGGTCTGATGCGCAGCCAGAAATTCGACCAGCGACGTCTGCGCGTCCTTCTTCGTTCGGAACGTGCGCTTCATCTGTCGGCGCTTGCCGGCCTCGTACCAGGCGACGTGCGCCACCCACGACGACGCGCCGCTCGGCGTCTCTCGTCGGTAGACGGTGCCGTTGCTCATGCCGCGAGCGTACCGACTCTGCTACCACGCTGCTACCACGACTCGACTCGCAACGGCGAGGGAGTCGCTCTAAGTGCTCTGAACTGGTAACTTATTGGCGCCCCCGGCAGGATTCGAACCTGCGACCTGCGGTTTAGGAAACCGTTGCTCTATCCCCTGAGCTACGGGGGCGGGGATGGCGCGGATCGTGGCGCGAAGTTGGCCACCGCGGTCCGTACCGTCGGTCGTTGAGGCTAACGGCTGGTCGGGCGGGTGCCAGCAACCATCGGTGCACAAGGGGGCCATCTCTTGATGGCGTTGGCGGTCTTCATCACATCGCGACGACAGAAGGCTCCACGCGGTGCAGCCGGAGGCACTGATCGACCGCGAAGAGGCGGAGCATCCGCTGCTCG
>Ga0315287_10000259_pt1 | contig 46486 bp, 58 predicted proteins | sample YL17G11_0_MG_FD_205037 | JGI IMG/M metagenome (GOLD analysis project Ga0315287, IMG submission 205037) | Sediment microbial communities from Yellowstone Lake, YNP, Wyoming, USA - YL17G11_0 | ecosystem: Environmental > Aquatic > Freshwater > Lake > Sediment | place: USA: Wyoming | collected...
CCACTCTGTCGCCGACCACTCTTCCTTTCAAGCTAGGAGGTGAGCGAATCGGCCTCCTGTTGACGCTTCCGCGCGAGTGACGTACAATAGCATCACTAGTTGTACGGCACAGAGGTAGTCATGAACACGAAACTCACGCTGCGACTCGACGAGGATCTGATCGAGAGGGCGAAGCGATACTCCGACGCGTCGGGCAAGTCGCTGTCGAAGCTCGTGGCCGACTACTTTGCGCTCATCGAAACGGCTCGCGACGAAGACCGCGGTGCGCTTCCGCCGAAGGTGCGCGCCCTGTTGGGAGTCCTCGCTCCGGCGTCGGGGCGCTCCCCTGCTGATGAGCGCGAGTACCGCCGGCATCTCGAGGAGAAGCACCGATGAAGGTGCTGTTCGACACGAACGTTGTCCTCGATGTTCTGCTTGCGCGCGAGCCTCATGCGGCTGTTGCCGCCCAGCTCTTTGCCCTCGTTGAACGCGGGGAACTGCAGGGCGCCGTTTGCGCGACGACGGTCACGACGATCTACTACCTAGCCGCGCGTGCCCTCGGCCCCAAGGCGGCGCAGAAGCACCTGCGTCAGCTCCTGTCGCTGTTCGACGTCGCGTCGGTGACCGGCGAGGTCGTGACGAGCGCGCTCGATCTTGGTTTCCCCGACTTCGAGGACGCCGTCGTGCACGAAGCCGCTCGTGCGTGCGGGGCGGTCGCGATCGTGACGCGCAATACGAAGGACTTCGCGAAGGCCTCGCTCCCCATATTGAGTCCCGTGGAACTCCTGGCCGCCGTCGCCGCAACGGAGGCGTGACGCTGCGCTCGTACCGTGCCAATGCGAAGGTCCTCAGGTCCAAGTGCGCCGTTGCGGCCGAGATGTAGGGCAAGGCGACGTGTCGCAGGAGGTAAGGTGGTTAGCGCAGCAGACGCGATCGAGATCATCCGGCACCTCTCGGCCGAGGGCATTCAGGCCTGGGTCTGTGGCGGCTGGGGCATTGACGCCTTGCTCGGAAGAGAGACGCGGCCACACAAGGACCTCGACATCCTCGTGCTCCTTGACGACGTCGTTCGAGCGCGCGAGCTCCTCGAGCGCGACGGGTACAGCCTGAAGGAGCTCTGGTCCGAGAACCTCCGCACGGCTGACTCGCGCGGCGTCGAGACCGACACCGCCTTTGTTCTCGAAGACGTAGCGGGCCGCCAGATCGACCTCCATGCGATCTCTCTCCATTCCGACGGCGGCGCGACTCCTGCCTACGACGGCGGGGACATAGGTCCCGGCATGACGTTCAGCGCCGAGGACCTCTCGGGCGAAGGCACGATCGCCGGCGTTCCCGTCCGCTGCCTCAGCGTCGAGATGCAGTTTCGCGGTCACACCGGCTACAAGCTCCCCGAGCGACAGATTCCCGATCTCGAGCTGTTGCGCGAGAGGTTCGGCGTCGAGCGACCGAAGTAGCCCGGGTGACCTTCACTTCCATCGCGAGTCGCCGACAGCGCCGAGGCGCACCGATCGCACACCACGACGGGGGCCAAGCTATTCATCGTCGACTGAGGGGGCACCCTCCTTCCGCCATGCTCTCGCATTGGGCAATCATCGAGGTCCGGTGTTCCTTGATCGCCGAGGCAAGCGGGCACACCAGTTGTTCCGGCGCCTTGGTTGGAGCATCTGGCTTCGGGCGCCTCGACCCTATGCACGGCACACACCGCAAGGCCCATTCGTCCTACCTCGTGGCAGCTGGCCTTTGCGCGACGCGCACAATCGCGGTAGGATGGCGCTCGAATGCATTCCTCACGTCCCAGTGTCATAGAAGGGGTGAGGAGATGGCAGATACGCGTGTCAGGCGAGGCCACCGTACTGGCTAGCATGTCGTGAAATGCGGACGCGCCGCAGTTGAGGTGTCGTGAGGTGTCGTCCAAAGGAGTGCGATGAAGCCCGAAGCTCTCTTGTCGCAGCTTGACCAGCAGCGCAGGAAGGTCGACTTCGACACGTACGATATCATTGTTCAGCAGCTTGTAGCAATGGTCGAATCGGGGGCGATAGATGTGGCCCCTGCCTACCAACGTCAATTTCGATGGGGTCACGGCAAGAGATCGCGCCTGATTGAATCCGTCCTGCTTGGCGTTCCCGTGCCAAGCCTCTTCATGGCAGCGAACCGTGACGGGACATGGGAACTCGTCGATGGGGTCCAACGCTTGAGCACCCTCATCCAGTTTGCCGGGACAGCGGCGGCACGAAAGAAGACGGGCCTCACCGACCCACTGACATTGAGAGGCCTTGAGCAACTGAGCGAGTTCGATGACCTCTCGTTCGAAGCCCTGCCAGAGAGCATCAAGCTGCAGTTCCTGCACCGCCCAATCAAGGTTGTTACCCTCAGCGACAAGAGTGACCTCGTCGTGCGTTTTGACCTCTTCGATCGGCTCAACACCGGGGGTATCGCTCTGACGAACCAGGAGATCCGCGCCTGCATATACCGCGGGGAGTTCAATGCCTTCCTGGAACGCATGGCAGGCACCCGTGAGTTCAGGCACGTCGTGCGACTCACGCAGGCACAGGAGAAGGATGGGACTCGCGAGGAATGCGTGCTCCGCTTCTTCGCTCTCCTGAACGGGTACGAGAGCTTCGTGCACAGCGTTGTCCTGTTCCTAAACGACTACATGGCTGAAGCGACGAAGGGGTTTGACTACGTCGAGGGCGAGAAGCTCTTTGTAAGCACCTTTAGGCAGCTCGACAAGGGGCTGCCTTTCGGCATCGTTAGGTCACCCACTCGGCTGATCACGCCACTAAACCTGTTCGAGGCAGTATCCGTCGGCGCGGCGCTTGCGCTACGAGAGCGCAAGAAGATACACGTGGACGGGGCACAGGAGTGGCTGCAGTCAGGGGCGCTGAAGAAGCTCACTACTGGTGCAACTAACAACCGGAAAATGGTGGTCGGACGGATTGAGTTCTGCCGCGATCAATTCCTGGGGTGACGCGTGTTTGCGGGTGTCTCATCGGAAGTTGCCGCTCGGCGATTGTCAGCTCAGCGTATGGTTTCCGTGATCGACCAACTCGAGAGAGCACAGGACACTTCCGCGTCTGCTGTGTGCAAGGGGTTGGCCTTCGTGCAGTTCTACGGAGCGTATGAGTACGCGGTGCGGGGCTCCGTGCAGGCGGCCCTGGGCGCGCTAGGCTCTGCTGGACTGGAGATCCGCGCACTGCGTCGAGAGATGCTCACTCTCATTCTGGACCCTATGTGGAAGTCGGCCGGTTCGTCAAGCCCTGCGCATGTATGGGAAAGGAGGGCCTCGCTGATCTCGAGCGTGGATTCCCCTGCTCTGACCACTGGCCTTAGCGATACTCTCTTTCCGTATGACGGGTCGCACTACCGGGTTCCTCAACTCGAGACTATCTGGCGCGTGTTCGCGATCCCCGGCCCGATCGTTGCGGAACCTCGCCATCTAGGTCGCATCGAGGAGCTTGTCGAGAACAGGAACGCGATTAGTCATGGGCGGAGGACGCCGGAGGATGTTGGGCGCCGCTACAGCAGCCAGGAAATCGGGAGCTTCATGGCAGACACGTACGCGATCTGCAATCACATAGTGAGTGCCCTTGAAGCGCACTCTCGTGGCGGCGGAGTTCTGGCACCGTAAAAGCCGGTCGGACGTACGTTGTCCGTTGTGTGCCGCGGCAGCGAGACAACTTGATAGTCCCTGGAAGCGTGTCATGCCAGAGCGCGGCCTGCGGTAGGTCGCCCAACTTCCTGCCGTCGACCTGCCCGCCGCGAAAACCCATGAGGGTGCGAGCACTATCGGGAACGACCGTTGGCACGCCTGTCATCGAGACTCGGATCGGCTCCGGCGTGGACAGAAGTGGCCAATGAGCCCATATCTTGACAGGCCTGTCCACGACAACGTGCGCGTGCCCTGTCTCTACGAGACCGACACCAGGCTTCGAGAGATGTACTGCCTTCTCATGGCGGCTCGGTCAGAGTCGGACGACTGGCGCTACTGGCACGTTGGCGAGCTGGCGTTCGGGTTCTTCATGATCGACTGCCACCTGGATCCTCGGAAGCACGTCCGCCTCTGGCACGACGGCGAAAGGCTCATTGCCTAGGGGCGACGGGGTCAAGTCTTGCAGTGACACATTCCTGTCCACTGCCCGATGAGGTCTTTGGCTCATGCGGTAGGCATCAAGCCGTACCTGGGTCCAGGTACTTCCTTCTGGAGCGGCGCTTGCCGCGGATGACCTCTGGCTGTAGGCTCACGCCCAGTGCAGCTCAACCTGGAACGTGGATGTAGGAGACGATCAATGGATTCGAAGCTCCATCATGCCGGTCCTGTGCATCCGGTGACATCCCGTTCCTACGAGGCTGAGACCGACCTTCAGCAGATGTACGGCCTCCTGATGGAAGCCCGCTCGCGCACGAATGACTGGCGGTACTGGCACGTAGGCGAGTTGGCGTTCGGGTACTTCATGATCGCCTGCCACCTCGATCCCCAGAAGCATGTGCGCCTTTGGCATGATGGCGACAAGCTCGTCGGGTACGCGATGCTCGGTGACGACGCGTACTTCGATTGGCAGGTGTTGCCGGAGGTCGAGGGGAAGGGAATCGAGGCGGAGGCCCTGGCATGGGCCGAAGGGCTTCTGGCCGTGCTGCGGGCGGGCGACGCGGAGCGCTGGAAGGGTCCGATGATGGTCGGCACGCGGCAGGACAACGCAGAGCGCCTCGAGTTTCTCGAAGGGCACGGCTTCCGCCGCGGCGAGTACGTCGAGGTGAACATGCTGCGTTCACTCGACGATCCGATCGGCATGCAGGCATTGCCTCCCGGCTACATGGTTCGCTCGCTCTCGGGCGACCCAGCCGAAGTCTCACTTCGGGCTGAAGCCCACCGCGAGGTGTGGCATCCGTGGACGGTCGGCGAGGTCACCGATGAGCAGTACGCGCGCTTCATGCGGATGCCGGGCTACGACGGCGACCTCGACATCGTGGCCGTCGCTCCGGATGGGACGATTGCCGCCTACGTGAACGGCTGGCTGGATCCGGTGAACAAGATCGGCGACTTCGGCCCCGTCGGGGCGCGCGAGGCGTATCGTCGAAAGGGTCTGACACGCGCGGTCTTGCTTGAGTGCCTGCGCCGAATGAAGGCTCGCGGCATGGACCGCGTCTGTGTCTCGACCGGCGAGCCGAATGCCGCCGCGCGCGGCCTCTACGAATCCGTCGGCTTCCGAGTCGTGAATCGTTACGTCGAGTACGCTCGGGCGTTGTAGGGCACTCTACCGCAGCTTCGAGAGGGATCGCGTTGGTGTCTGCGTCCCCGTCCGCTGCGTCCGATTGCCCTCGGTCGGCGTCGGTGATAGTCTTGACGCGTGGACAAGACGCATGCCGTCAAACTTCGCTTGTCGGATGCCAGACGCGACGACGTCGTTCCGGGAACTCCCGCAGAGCGCATCGCCCTTGTCTGGCCTTTGACCCGTGAGGTCGTGTCTCTCTCGAGGCGCTTCGATGCTGAACGACGACTACAAAGAGATGTTGCAGTCCTTAGCCGCCGAAAGGGCTAGGTTCCTCCTGATTGGCGCCTATGCCCTTGCTGCGCACGGCTACCCGCGGGCGACGATGGACATCGACCTCTGGGTCATGCCCACGCGCGAAAACGCCGAGGCCGTGTTGCGCGCGTTGCGCCGCTTCGGCGCGCCATTGCACGATCTCACGCGCGAGGATCTCGAACGCGACGACACCGTCTTCCAGATTGGCGTTGCGCCGCGGCGGATCGACATCATGACGACCGCGTCGGGTCTCGATTTCGACGAGGCCTTTGCGCACGCGATCCGCATCAGGATCGAGGGGCTTGACGTGTTCGTTCCATCGGTTGCAGACCTCATCCGGAACAAGCGGGCATCGGGGCGGACGAAGGACCTGGCGGATGCGGAAGCGCTGGAGAATCTAGGCGATTCCGAGTTGGGCGGCCCAGCCGGTTGAAGTCAAGTCTCGCTGTCGGATGGAGCCCGCCTGATGCGGCAGCCCGAACCTAGCGTTCGGGTGTCCGTGGCCCCCAGGCTCTACGAATCCGTCGACTTCCGAATCGTGAACCGCTGCGTCGAGTACGCGCGGGCCGGCTAGCGTGTGCTGAAGCACACAGTCCGACGGGCGACGGTCGGCGGCCGGCGTCTCACGATTCTGTGTCCTTGCTCGTGATGCGGCGCGGCGATAGGATTGCGCAGAATGCCGATACCATCCGCAATGTCCATCAATGAGACGGGGCGAAGGCGACGCAGCAGACGGAGGGCGCCGTGATCGCACTGCTGAGATCGCAGACCTCTGCTCTCCTAGCTCAGCCGGAGAGCGGAATGGGCTACCAGACCGTGGAGGTGGAGATCCCGTCGGGGAGTCGACGCGGGACGGTGTACAACGCCGATCTTCTCATCTGGGGCGAGGAGCCGATAGCCCATCTGGCAACGAGTGTCTACGAACGGTTTGCGGGAACTGCAGGAGACGTTGACGCACGAACGATCAGGTCCATCCGCGTCGTGGCTCGCGAGCCGGACGTGAGCTCGTCTCCGACGATGCGGAGACTCGTGCTGACCGCGTCCAGCAGGCCGGCGGCAGACGGGGAGGCGAGCGGAACGGCTCCCGGCGACGTCTTCATGCGGTTCACAGCCTACTCGAACGACCGCCGCATCACGCCGGAGAGGGGTTTGCTGCCAGGGACGTACGCCACCACCGAGGAGGACTCGCGCGCCGTGGCGACCGGCGAGCAGGCCGTTGAGCGCTACGCTCTGCCGAACCCCGCGCCAGCCGTGTACCGGTTCCGGATTGACCCGACCGCTGGGACGCAGTATCAGACGGGCATCGTGCAGCCTGCATACGGGCACGCAGGGGGCGGGGTGGAGGCGCTCTTCACTGCCGGCACAGCGGGAGGTACAGTGAGTGGGCCGGCCGTGCTTCCGGAGGCGTGATGCGCAGACGATTGCCGAGCGAGTGGTCGAAGCTGTTGACTGGACTCCCGGAAAGCGGGATGGGATACCAACGTGTTGACATCCGCTTCTCCGACGGGTCCGTCCAGCGCGACTGCCCAGTGTTCAACGCAGAAGAACTGGAGCTTCCCGATCGCTTCGCAACGAAGGAGATCGCTGACGTGAAGCTGCACGCGACGGCACGATCGTCGCGTGCGTAGCGGGGACGCAAGCCACAATTTGCCGGAAGCCCGAGTTGTGGCTTGTGTCGCCGACGTCACGAAGGCATCGGCAGTTGGGTAGGCGTGCAGAGGTCGCAGTAGACCCGCGGAGGCACACAGGCGATGACCGATAGCGGATCCCCGGACTACCTGGTTCTTCGGCAAGGCGGCATGACGCTCGAGGTCGTGTCGGAGGACCAGCCCTTCGTCGCCGCGACGCTTGCTGGTCTGCTCAAAGGCGCGGCGCTTCTCGCGGACTACTTCGATCTGCGCGGCCGGTTCCCCTCGGTGCGGACGATCCTGGTCCCGGATCGCGGCGAGTTTGACCGCTGCGTGGCCGAGGTCCTGCGAGTGGACATTGAAGTGCCATCTCACCCGGCCCGGATCGCGCTGCCGCAAGGCACGAGCCTCATTCTCCTATCGCCGCGCGCCTACGAGCCGGGGAGATACCGGTACACGCCTGAAGGGCTCGAACGCCTCCTCGGCCACGAGCTGACGCACATCGTCGAGGAGCACCTCTCGCCAAACATCGAGGCGCTGCCGAGGTGGTGGAGCGAAGGGCTGGCCATGCATCTCTCGGGCGATTGGGTGGACGAACTCCCGCACGTGTCGAAAGAGACGGCGGCGTGTCGGATTCCCGCGCTGGCTGAGATGCAGGACGGGGCAGTGGCCGACGTCTCGGTGCGCCTCTGCTACCAGTGGGGCTGGACCGTCGTCCGATACGTCGAGTCGACGCACGGCCGGGCGGGCATCCGCGGAATCGTTGAGCAGTGCACGGACGGCGACGTGCTCGCCACGCTCGGCAAGGATCCCGCAGCCTTTGAGCGAGAGTGGAGAGACTGGCTCGCCGGGTTCTGCGCTGCCTGCCCGGAGAATGGCCAGCAGGCACCACAGCCGCGTTAGGATCGTGAGGATGGATGCGTCGTGGGTCAGGGCCTTCTACGCCAAGCAAGATGAGTGGGCCGACGTGTCTCGCGACCCCATCACGGACATGCATCGCAAGAATGCTGACCTGGTCCATCGCCTGGCCGGCGGCAAGGTCGGCACCGTGCTCGAGTTGGGAGCTGGTGGCGGGCAGAACGCCGCTGCGCTAGCGGATCTCGGTTATTCGGTCACGGCCATTGAGTTCGTGCCGTCGATCGCGCAGAACGCCCTTGAGCTGGCCGCTCAGCCGCGGAAGGGGCAGCTGCGCGTGCTCGTGGGCGACTTCTACGATGTCGAGCTGCCGGATCGCTATGACATCGTCTGCTACTGGGATGGCTTCGGCGTCGGCTCGGACGACGACCAGCGGCGGCTGCTCAGGCGTGTCGCCGGTTGGCTTGCGCACCGAGGATTCGCGCTCATCGAGGTCTACACGCCGTGGTACTGGTCTGGCATTGCCAGGTCTGGCATTGCCAGATCCGGCATGGCAGGGCGAGAGACGCAGTTCGGGGGCGTCTGCCGGAGATACGGCTTCGACGCAGACGGCTCCAGGATGCTCGACACCTTGTGGCCCGTGGGACGCGAGGCCGAAGCGGTGACTCAGTCTCTGCGATGCTACTCGCCGGCGGACCTTCAGCTTCTTCTCAAGGATACGGGACTGTCTCTCGAGTCCGTGGAGCCGAGAGGGGCGTACGATCCCGCGCGGGATCGGTTCGTCGAAGACGCGCCGCTCGAGGAATCCATGCAGTACCTGGCTAAGCTCACTGTGGCGTGATCGCCTACGTATGCGTGTTCGGCGCGAAGCACGCGCCGTGGACTGCGGACCACGGACTGCGAACGACGCACTCGCACTAGGATGTCACGCTTGCCGGCGCCGGCTCTACGGAATACGCGCGACGAACTTGACGCTGTTGTCGCGCACTGCGGTCATAGAAATCGGAAGCGTCGCTTCCTTCCCGTGGTTCTTCCACACGATCTCCGCCGCGCCGGGCTTGACCGCGGACAGAGCAGCCGCTTCGCCCGCCGTGAAGCTTCCGCTGATGTCCGAAGGCCTGAAACCGGGTTGCGTCGATGCCGCAGCTACGCTCGTCGTTGCCCCGATTTCGACGTAGAGCGTGCCACACATCAGGGCCTTCCCGGCGATCTTCTGTTCCCCAACGACCAGGGACGCGGGTCCGAGGAAGTTGACTCGCTGCCCCGAGAATGTCGATTTCATGGATCTATTCTAGCAGCGCCAGGGGTGGCGGCAAACACGCTGACCCAAGCCGACACACGCGACCTATGTCCACCCTCACTCTGGGCGTGAGCTGCCAAGGCGCTGACAACCCCGAGGCCCATCTGTCCTGAGGGGCAGTGCTTCGTTTGACATGCCCCGCAGACCTGCGCTATGAGTTGCACGTGGTTCGAGCGGCGCGGCGGACGTGTCTGACTCCCACGCATTGCGTCGCGGGGATGCGTTCACGACACTGTGATGGGGAGGGGAAGATGGTGATGACCGGACAAGGCGCCACAAGCGCACACGAGGCAGTCCCCGATCGGGTGAGCATCTGGCGGTGGCTTTCGATTGCGGCGGCAGTGTTGGCCGTGGCGGGCAGTGTGACCGCGCTCTACGTCGACAGCATCTATGCTCGCCTGACGCCGACGTTCCTACCGATGGCATTGGCCCAGGACATCGCCAATCTGGCGCTGGCCTCGCTGGCACTCTTGATCCTCGCGGCTCTGGCCCTGCGTGGCTGTCTGCGCGCCTACCTCCTCTGGCTTGGCGTGCTGACGTTCACCGTCACAAGTACGTCATCTACACGCTCTCGGTCCCGTACGGGCCGCTCTTCCTCCTGTGGGTGGCGGCGCTCGGCCTGTGTATCTCTGCGTTGATCGGCGGCGTAACGGCCATCGACCGCGGTGCGGTCGCAGCGCGGTTCGCGAGCCGTCGCGCAATTCTGGCCGCAGAGACCAAGGTGGTGGCAGCGGCCAGGCTGAAATCAGGGCAGTCGTGCCGGTGAGCAGCGCCGGCCGACTGTCGAGGAGGCGCAAGGTGAGGTGTCCCGTTGGGCTAGAGATTGGCGAGGGTGGGTGGACCTACGCCTGGGCATTCGACCTGCCAGGGTGCTTCTCCCGAGGGGCGACGCCGGAGGAGACCCTGAAGGTCCTTCCCGTACGGGTTGAGCGCTTCTTGGGTTGGCTCAGCGAGGTCGAACAGGGAGTCTATCGAGGACGCGCCATGGCGGAGATAACGGAGAAAGTGAGTGAATCCTGCCCGGTGAGGCGCGGTGACACCCGGGCCGTGTTCCTCTGGGACTGTCAGCCTCCAACTGAGGAGGAGTTTGAGCGGGACCTGCGCTGGATGGCTCACAGCCGGCGCACGCTTCTCTCGCTGGCGCAAAGCCTCTCTTCCGAGGTGCTCATCCAAGAGTCGGCGGGGGACGCGTCTCGTGAGCTCCACGATGCCGTGTCCCCGAGCATCCGCAGGATCCTCCGCCATGTGGCCGGAGCCGAGTACTGGTATCTGTCTCGGATTGCCGGCGACAACTGGCTTGCCGGGGAGGAGCTCCCGGACGTCTTCCAGGGACTTGAGATGGTGCGTGCTTCCGTTGTGCCCGCGCTGCGCAGGTTGTTCGCTACGGCTCCAGATGAGGTGGTAGAGCGGAATCAGTCCACCTGGTCAGGGACGTTTACCGAGAACTGGACGTTGCGGAAGGTTCTGCGAAGAGCGCTGTGGCATGAGCAGTTTCACATTGAAGAGATACGCCGCCGCCTGGAGGGAGACTCCGGCGGTCGGACTGCGGTTGGCACGGCCTGAGTGACCTGATGTTATGAAAGCGAACCGCAACAGCAAGTTGCTTCTGCCTGCATTCTGGCTTCGTTCCGGCGGGCAGCCCCACCCGAGTCTTCGGGCTGACGACCTCCTATCCAATGTCGAGGCGAGTCGCGCCCTAGCAGGCGTTCGGCACGGTGATGAGGAGGCGATCGTGTGAGACGCGCTCAGAAGGCTGGTACCGAGAAGATGCCGTCAGCGGCAGTGTCCCTGTGGCGCGTCGGGGTCCACGAGTGGGGATGCAATGGCGTGGCGATCAAGACAGCACGCAGCTTTCTCCTCTTCGACTACTGCTATCATCCCAGGGGTGAGTTGCCCGCCGATTCGGATAGAGGCATTCTCGGAGGGGGGGACAAGATTGTTCCGGGTGAGATTGCAGATCTGGATGTCACAGTCTTCGTCACCCATGCGCACGCTGATCACTACGACCCGGCCGTAAAGGGGTTCGCGGGGAGAATCTCGAAACTGCGCTTCGTGATTCCTCAAAGCATGAAAGCGGAATTCTGCGAAAGCGGCGTTGTGGAACGAACAATCGCAATGAGGCGTGCGGATGCATGGACGGACGTGGGCGAGATGAAGGTGTGGCCGTTTCTCTGCGAAGAGGGAGCCGAGGGGTGCTGCTATCTCGTCGATGTAGGGGGGATCGTAATTGCCTACAGCAATGGCTGTTACGATGGAGGTAGTTTCAGCTCCGATACCGAGGGGGAGAGCTTCCTGCAGCGACTTCAGGGACTGCTTGGCAAGCGCTGCATTGACATCGCCTGTCTGGGGTGTGGCCCTGCATACGTATTCCCAAGGGCGGTAGCTCCTCGGCTCACCGTCCCCGTACACTTCGCTATCGGGGAGGATCCCCCGCTCTGCAGCGTACTGGGCTGGGAGTCTGGATCTGTCCCCTTGGAGACTGGACAAGAACACAAATATCGTCGTTGAAATGAGGGCTCTCACCTTGCCAGCGGGGGACTGGCGACTTGAAGATGTGCCGCACAGACAGTCCAATGGACGCAGGACGAAGCCCAAGGTGGACAAGAGGCAACCACCGAACCAGGAAGTGGAGGCGACGCGGCACCCGCGGCTGACACTATGCGGTAGGCGGCTCGGATGGAGGTCATCATGGCAACAGGCATGGACAGCCACCTCGATCATCATGCACCGCGGAGGCTCCACGGGCTGGAGGAGCTTGCTACGCGGCGCAGGGCGGGGAGGGCGTCTTGAGAGATCAGAATTGTCGTAAAGCGGCCAGTGCCGGGCGCAACATCGAGTGCTCACCCGCTACGGACTCCGAGCGGCGGGAACTCATGAGGTTGATGCGAGATGAGTTGGCCGGCCGCCTTGATCGGATCATGAGTCTCATGGGTCTGACGTGGGGTGAGTTCGAGCAACTGTACGAGCGTCGGGGTCATGTTCGCACAGTGAGGTGTGACGGTGTGGTGGCCGGGTACTACTGGATCGAACAGCGGAGCCGCGAGTTGCATCTTCACGCGATCTTTGTCCTACCGGAGCATCGTGGGCGGGGGGTAGGCAGGGCCGCGCTGGAGGGCCTCGAGGACGAGTTTCGGGGGAAGGTGGATGTCATCGAGCTGGGGGTAGAGCAGGACAACGTGATCGCCAAGTCGCTGTACACAGCCCAGGGCTTCACGGTGGAGGACGTCCTGCCTGAACCTGGGTTTGAGATCATGAGGAAGCGGTTGAGTGACGAGCCGGCTAGCATTTGCAGCCGACGCCACGGCGGCGTCACTTGTCCTGCAGACGCCTTCGGCGGCACGACTCGCGCCGGCGCCGGTCGCGGCTGAAACGCGTTCGTTCGGCGTTAGAGAGCCATCCGCAGCCCATTGAGGAGGTCAGAAGATGAGCTTGCGAGAGGACATGCAACAGCCTGCTATGGACCTGCAGGGACATCATGTTGTGGTGACGGCGGGCGGCACGCGCGAACCCATTGACCCCGTCCGGTTCATCGGGAATCGGTCCTCGGGCAAGATGGGCTTCGCTCTCGCCGATGCTGCGCACGCTCGTGGTGCCCGCGTCAGTTTGATTACGACGGTTCCACCCCCGCGCCCTGACGTCTACGACCGCGTGCAGTACGTAGAAACTGTTGCGGACATGCGGGAGGCCGTCCTCGCCGCCTGCCAATCCGCCGATGTCCTCCTCATGGCCGCGGCCGTCTCGGACTTCCGGGTCGCCACCCCCGCAGCCCACAAAGTGAAAAAGCAAGGCCACAGGGTAGTTCTGCAACTCGTCGAGGTCGCGGACTTCCTGTTGGAACTCCCCGATACCTTCGTCAAAGTGGGCTTCGCCGCCGAGACCCAGGACTTGCTCGAGAATGCGTGGCAGAAACTTGTGCGGAAGCGGTTGGCCTTGATCTGTGCGAACGACGTGACCGCTCCAAACGGCGGGTTCGGGGTAGACACCAACCGCATCACCATCCTCCATGCCACTGGGGAACAAGAGGCGCTGCCGCTGATGAGCAAACACGCTGTGGCGCATGAAATCCTCAACCGCGTCGTGCCACTACTGCGGGAGACCATCAGGCACGGGGGACAGGAACGGGCCTGAGGCGTTGATGGCCTGGAAACCGTTGTGCATGTGCAAAGGCCGAGAATGGAGCGGGCATTGCACAGGGAACCGGCCTGCGATGGGTAGGTCATCCCCCGCCGACCAAAGCGCTGTGGCCGGCTGCCCATAGCGTCCGCTCCTGCGTCGCTCCCGCTTCCGGCAGCGTTCTGCACAGTACCTCCTCACTGCCCCGTCGCTCCAAGCTGGGGACGGACAATGGCCCGCCGCTACGGGCCCGCGGGCGGCTCAGGTCGCTCGCGACCCCTCTTCGGCGATCCAGCTTCGAATCGCGCCCTCGCCGCACTCGACTCTTCCCAAGGCCCAGTCAAGGAGAGGACTGACCACGATGGTGTAGAGGGAGACGCTCACGAGGTGCTTGAGCGTAAACGGGACCTGGCCGACGAAGGCCTGGGCGAAGGTCATTTGGAAGAGCGCGCTCGACATCACCGGGCCGGTGACGAAGTCGAAGATGAGGACGCCGGCGATTCCGGAAAGGAAGAAGGTCCCGCGGCCCACCACCCGCCCGCGCGCGGCACGACTCGAGTACAGGGAGGAGAAGCCGAGGCCGAGGAGGCCGTAGGTCCCCGCCGTGACGAGCGTCCAGATTCCGACCCTTCGCGAGAGAAGGTCGAAGAGGACCATGGCCAGGACCGGGAAGACAAACGCCGCCACGCGACCTCTCTTGGCGTAGGGAAGGGTCACCGCCATGATGGGGTCGTTGTTCGGAAAGAACCGCGCCAAGCGAAGCGCCGTGGAGATCCCAAGGCCCAGGCCGAAAACGGCGAGCCTCGCTATTGAGGTGATTCCAAATTGAGCTCCTCTTCTGTTCACGTCCTTACCTCCCTCTTGTTGTGAGTATTCTTCGCCCGGACGCTCGTCGCTTTCGTGACGAGCGCGCCAAGGTTGCGTGGCAGGACGTCCAGGAAGTCGGCGAGGTCCCAGTCCTCGAGCATCTCCTGCACCTCGACGGGAAGGTCCTTCTTCGATGCGCCGGCGAGGAAGGACCGCGTTGCTTCTTCGTCGAAGGAGGGCCCCTCCACGATGGATTCGATAAACGGCCGGTTCTCCGGACAGACCTCCTGGCAGTGGAGACACCCAACCAGCGCGTTGTGCCACTCGGGCCGGATCCAGGCTGGGAACGGGACGTTAGGCGGCTTCTCGTTCCAGAAGGTCAGGCATCGCTCAGCATGGACGAGGAAGCGAGCCTCCCCGATCGCCTGGGTCGGACATGCCGCAAGGCACGCCTTGCACGTGCGGCAGCGGGGAAGCGCCTTTGGCTCCTCGCGCCGCGGAACGTCCTCACAAGGGAGGTCCGAGACGAGGACCACTGGGCGGTGGTAGCTCCCCAGGCCGGCGACGTAGGCGAGGTTGTTCCGCCCGTACTGACCAAGCTCGCTCAAGGTCAGCATGGCTTTCTTCGGGCCCTGCGCCCGGGCGACGGTGAACCCGGCTGGCGCGAGGACCTTTCGGATGCGTTCTTCCACTGCGCGATCGCTTCGCTCTCCATGGATGTAGGTTGGGGGGACGATCGTCACAAGCGTCGTTTCCTGGAGCTTGAATCGGACTCGCATCGGCCGGTCGGGGACCGCGACGGCGAAGAGGGAGCGCGGATTCGGAATCTCCGAATCGAACTCACCTGCCAAGTACGCTACACGCTCGGCGTAGAACGCCTCATCAAACTCACCGCGGGCGTGCCGTAGTGCGATTCCTCGGCTCGCCTCGGCGCGAGAGGAGAACGGCATGATCACCGCCCGCCACCCGGCCACCTCCACGTCTCTCAGGACTCTCTCGATCACGCGCGCTCGACCTCCCCTAGGGCTGCACTCGCGAGGCCTTCCCGAAGGAGCCCTCAAGTGGCTTCTAACCTGCCATCGCCAGTTAGGAGGTTCAGATTACCGTGCGCGGCCTTCTCTGTCAAGCGAAGGGCTCGCGGGCGAGCCCTCTTCGCACGGCTGGCACACGTCTGAGCAGGGTTCAGGCTGTGATGTGGATTCGAGAGCCGCCGGTTGACGTTTGCGAACGGCGTCACGGGCGCAGTAGGTGGTCAAGATGGCGCCCGTTGGGTTCCCTTCTGGAAGGGAGTTCAGATTCAATGGAGAGCAGAGGATGAGACGGCCGCACGAAACCGTCACCCGTTCGCAGCGGTGGGACCCCGTTTCCGGGCGTTGTGGCGGCGAGCCTTGGCGCGGTTTCCGCAATCTGCCATGTCACACCAGCGTCGGCTATGGTTGCGGCTCACATCGAGAAAGAGCCACCCGCAGTTGTCTCCCGCGCACTCGTGCACGGAGGGCAGCCTATCCGAGGAGAGGAGTTTGGCCGCCGAACGGGCCACGATCCATGCCGGCAGGTTCAACTCCTCTTCTACGCCATGCCATGCCCACGCGAAACCGCCGTTCCGCGATTCCAGCCTTAAGTGACCGAGAGCTGTCGAGAGTACCGCGTTGAGGCAGGCGAGGGCAGTCAGGTCGACGGGGTGCCCACGAGACCACGCCGAGAATGTGCGATAGAGTCCCTCGCGCAGCTCGATGGCCCGAGTGTAGGCGCGCTTGGCCTCTGCGGGCTTCCGCGAGGCACCGCGGAGGAGAGCTTCTGTCTGACGCTTGGTCAGGATGCCGGTGTGTCCGCTCCAGGCAACCAGGTCTTCGTAGTCGCGCAGAACCTCTTCGTACTCTTCGGCTCTTCGGTGGTTTACCGTGTTCGCGAAGTCCAGGCAGACCACACCGCCGACCTGTTTCAGATTCTTCACTTCGTGCCCTGCTTTGGACATCGTCGCCTCCTCGGCATTGTAACCTATGCGACGGGCTTGACGAGGTAGAGGGTGTGCGCTATGATTCCAACGTAATGCCAGTAGAAGGTTAGCCCAGTGAGGCCAGCGCGCTCAAGGAGGAAACATGCTCGGATACTGCGGAATCGACTGCAATGCCTGCTCGGCGTACCAGGGGACGGTCGCGACGCGGATAGATTTGCTGGAGAAGGTGGCCGGAAGCGACTTGAAGGGGGCCAACAAGGCCCAGGAATGGGTTTGCCTCGGGTGCACGCCAGCCGATCAGGGATTCCTCGCCAAGTACTGCACCACTTGCGGGATCCGACCCTGCGCGATCGAAAGAGGCGTACAGAACTGCGCCGCGTGCTCAGAGTTCGCAGCCTGTGAACGGGTCCAGACGTTCATCGGTGGGGAATCGAAGGAAGTTGCCCAACGGATGGCGTGGCTGTGCGAGCGATTCAAAGCGCTGCACGTCATACCCCCCATCGCGCGCACGGCCGCGGCAGAATGAGGCCGAGCATGCGCACCCGAGTCGAGTACTGGGAGAAGTGGGGTGGCGAGGAGCTCGCGGCGATGGCCCGCCTCGTGCGGGCGTTCAACGAGAGCCAGGGCGAGTACGAGGTTGTCCTGACCTCTGCGGGGGACGCGACGTCGAGCCCGGACCTCGAGGGGTTCCTCGCCGCGCAACGCGCAGGCCGCTCGCCCGACCTCATTGGGCTTGAGGCGCACGAGATCGTCGGCCTTGTCGGCCAGGAGGCGCTCCTCCCCTTATCCTCCTCTCTCGCCGATCGGGCGAGAACGCTCCTGCGGCCCGAGGTGGCGTGGCTCGGCGCGAGAGAGGGCGCCTGGCATGCCCTTCCCATCGTCGCCGACCTCGTCACCCTATACGTGAACGAGGATGCGGTTCGCGGGACTCCGTTCGAGGAGGGGATCCCCACGGCGATCGCCTCGTTCGACGCGGCGCTCGACGCGGTGGCTCGGCGGGGGCGGATCGGGTTCGTGCCCAGCTACCCAGGCTGGTGGCCCGAGGCGTTGCCCCTCCTCTTCGGGGGAGGGTGGTACGACGAGCGCGGGTGCTTCACGCCCGACCGCGAGGAGAACACCCGCGCCTATCGTTGGGCCGTCGGCCTGCGAGAGCGGTTCCGACTAGAGCGGTTCGCCCTGGGGATGAACCCGATCGGGACCCTCTCCCCTGAGCCGTTTCTCGCCGGCGAGGTGCCCCTCGTCTTGGAAGGGGATTGGGTTGTCAGGCGGCTCATCCGGGAACCGGGGCTCGCCTGGGGCGTCGCCCCCTTCCCGACGCGGGACGGGAGCGGCGGCGTTCTCCTCGAGGCCGACCTCCTCGCTGTCCCGACCGGGGCGAGGTGCCCTGAGGGAGCCTCTTCCTTCCTCGGTTTCCTCCTCGACCCAGCCCGGATCGAGGCCCTCGCCATCAGCCAAGGGAAGGTGTCCCCTCTCTCCGTCTGGTCATCCGGGTTTGTCGCCAACCACCCGAACCCGAGGCTCGCCGATCTCCGCTTCGTCTGGGACCACTCCCGCGTCTTTTCCCCGCCGGCCCATGCGGAGTGGCTCGCGATCCGGGCGCGGATCCGAGAGGCGTTCCGTGCGATGTGGGAACGGGGAGAGCGCCCGGAGGATGCGTTGGCGCAGCTTCGGGCGCCTGCAGCCTCTCCAGACGAGGAGGCGACGCCCAGCAATGACGCATCTCGTTAGCGTTCCGAGGGACTGCCCTGCTTCGGCAGCTGTGACGTGTCTCGGAGTGATGCATTGGCGGAGAGTGTTTCGGCCCCGCGGGCCGGTTCAACGGGCGGAGTCCAGAAGACTCCTCCGCAGGCGTACTTGTCGCGTAGGACCACACGGCTCTAGGTTCATTCTGGAGTCAGCGTTGGAGTATGCGATCTGCTACTGGGGGAGGAGAGGAAGGAAACAGCGGAGCAGGTGGTTGCCGGCGTGTTGCCGACGCTACGGCGTAGTCATCATCGTTGACGTGGAGATGAAATGACACACTCATACGGCGAGCGGTATGATCGCCCGGGCTACTACTGGGGCAAGAACCCATCGCAGATGTGTTACAGGGTTCTTCAGCTGCTCCCCCCCGACCGTCCGCTGAAGGTTCTTGACATTGGCTGCGGTGAGGGTCGCAACGCCGTGTTCTTCGCCCGGAACGGCTACCACGTAACAGCCTTCGATACCTCGCCCAAAGGTGTGGAGAAGACGAGGCAGCTTGCAGCCGAAGTCGGTGTCTCGGTCGAGGCATTCGAGGCTGACATCAACGACTACCGTCTGACCACCCCATTCGACATTCTGTTCTCGACCGGGGTTCTTCAGTACGTCCCGCCAGGACGACGCTGTGATCTGTTTGCGAACTATCGTCAGTGGACCAATCCTGGCGGAGTCAACGCATTCTCGGTCTTCGTGCGGAAGCCGTTCGTTACCGAAGCGCCTGACAGCGAGAAGGATGCCCACGGGTGGATCTCAGGGGAACTCCTGACCCATTACCGCGACTGGAGGGTCGAGTTCTGTCTCGAGGAGATCTTCAGTTGCATGTCCAGCGGTGTGCCGCACCAGCATGCGGTCAACAGGGTCATGGCGAGAAAGGAGACAAGTCGAGAAACCACTACAGGCAGCACAGACAAGCCGCTCGGCTGAGCGTCGCGTTGGGCGAACCACGCCACACCGGTGAAGTCATGCATACACGATGGGGGACTAAGACCAGATGTCCATCGAAACGAGCAGCGACGTCGTAGGTGTTATCATCCTCGAGAGTCTAAGTGACGAGAGTGTCATGCACGGCATGACCATCCTCCAAGAGTCGGACATCCAAGCACCGCCCGACGATCCATACCCAGTATGGAGTCGTCGTCTCGTCCGCATCCCCGCAAGGGAGATGGAAGCGTTTGCGGTGCGTTTGGCGACCAGCATGAAGGAAGGTTTCTACAACCACTTCGTTGATGAGATGAGGATATTGGTGGTCGTCCTGAAGGGGGGATGGTTCTTGCTGGACAAGCGGGAAAAGTCCAGATGGGGGGAGATGGTTCAGTACGCTGCAACAGTCGGAGTGGGTTCGCGATGGACGATGAACATCCCAGTGGATGAGGACGAGTTGCTGTGACAGAGGCAATGTCGCGCGCAAGAAGGCACGCCGTTCCCGTCATGCTAAAGCTGGCAGCAATCCGCCGGGTTCCGAGGAGGCCGAGTGACGATTCAGGTGGTTGACCTTACCGGTGGGAATGTAGACGAGGCACCCGAATGGGCAGGTCGTCCCTCGAGCTGCAAGTACTGTCTGTACTGGGAGGATCCGCAGGAGACTAGAGCCTCTGCTCCATCTGGAACGGGCAAGTCGCTCCAGAGGAAGCGCGCCTGGCTTGACTCCACGAGGTTGGATTGGGGTCCCTGCGCGAAGCTTCTGTATGTTGATAGACAGCCGATTGCTTACGCCCAGTACGCTCCTCCGGAATACCTTCCTGGAGCTGCGGTCTATCCCGGTGGGCCGCCAAGTGAGGACGCAGTTCTCGTCTCGTGTCTCTTCATCCCTGATAGGGAGTTCAGAGGCTTGGGCCTGGGATACGAGCTCCTGCGAACGATCCTCGGCGAACTGCGAGGGCGCGGGGTGAACGCTGTCGAGACGTTCTCGCGAAGAGGGAGCGCGGAGAACCCCTCGGGGCCGCTCGAGTTCTACGTGCGCCACGGATTCAGGATCCTCAAGGATGATCGGGAGTTCCCCCTCGTGCGGCTCGAGCTTGCGGGCTAGTCCCGTAGCTCGGCGTCGCGGAACCGTTGGGAAGAGTCCTCCTACGCCTGGGGTCCACAGGTGTGGGCGATGAGGTCGTGGCTGGCTGGACACATCGGGTCATGCTTGGCTGCACGTGTCGCCGATCGAGGACACGGCAGCTTGGTGCGAGTGAATGCGTTGATGGGAAGGGCATGTCGACGCCTTCGACGACGAGGGGCGATGTCCCTTCGGGCGCGTTGTCCTGCAAGAGGAAGCGTTCGTGCGCTTCAACTCCGAACGGCTTCCGGAAGGTGAAGCGTTAGGGCTGGGCGTCGACTCGCAAGCTGTGTTGACGTCGAAGACGTCGGCGCTGTCTACTGCAGGGTGATCGAGGCGGGATGGCCGGTCGAAGGGGGTTGGCGGACCGGTCCTTGAGCGAGGGCCGTCTCGGCTGAGGGGCTGGGCGGAAAGTCTACCGGTCGTCGCTCAGCCCGCAGTGGAGATTGAGCTCGACGAGATCTGCGAGCGGCACTGGACGCAGGTGAACGAGACTTCGGAGGAGAAGAAGCTCGGTCGATAAGAGGATGGTCTTGTGTCGAGGTGGGGTGTGACTCGACTCAGCCGACTGAATGGGTCGGCGAAGGAGGTCGATGTGGTGACGTACCGCGTCGCGGTGGAGGGCGATTTGGCTGAGCTCGCCGCCATGCGCTGGGAGTTCCGGCTGGAAGAGGCGCCGGGAACGCCCGTCCACGACCGCGAGAGCTTCCTGTCCACCTGCGAGGCGTTCCTCCGACAAGGGTTGCACGAGGGGAGGTGGACCTACTGGACTGCGGAGGCGGATGGCGGGATCGTCTGTCACATCTTCGTTCAGCGAGTAGCGAAGGTGCCGAAGCCGAATCGACTGGAGGCAGCGATCGGTTACATGACGAACGTCTACACGCGGCCGGGGTATCGGAGCCGAGGGATCGGCACGCAACTGGTGCAGCGTGTGCTCCAGTGGGCTGACGAGCAGGATCTGGAGAGCATGATCGTCTGGCCAAGCGCGGCGAGCCTTCACTTCTACGAGCGGGCCGGTTTTCGCAGTGACTCGAAGATTCTGGAACGTGAGGTCCGTCCCTATGTCACCTAGGCCAGCCAGCATCGTTGTGTTGTTGGCACAAGAGCGCGAATCTCAAGGACCCGACTTCTCGCGTTTCGCGTGGTCCGGACAAGGCGGCAGATTCGCGCTGCGGGAGTACACGGCGGGAGACGCGGCGACGGTACTGCAGCTGAACGCCGAGTCCGTGGCCGTTCTCAGCCCGATGGACGAGGACAGGCTGCGGCTTCTCGCCGGGATGTCGAGCTTCCACCTCGTGGCCGTCGCCCCGGCCGGGGTGATCGGCTTCGTGATGGGATTCACGGACGGGGCCGCGTACGACAGCGTCAACTACCGGTGGTTCGCCGCGCGCTACAAGCGTTTCCTCTACCTCGACCGGATGGTCGTCGCGCCTTCGTTCCGCGGGTGCGGGGTGGGTCGCGCGTTCCACGCCGCCGCTCTGGAGTACGCCGTCGCATCCGGCCTCGACGGGCTCGTCGGCGAGATCGACATCGACCCGCCGAACTCCGTGTCGCTCGCCTACCACGAGCGCATCGGATTCGTCGAGGTGGGGCGGCAGACGCCGCCTTCGGGCAAGACGGTGTCGATGCGAGCGCGCAGCATCGGCTAGCGGCGCAACACCTGGCTGCGGGCGCCCCGAGCGCGGGCAGCTGGCAGGAGCACGGCGCAAGGAGGAGCGTATGGCTCAGGAGATCCGTAGCCTCGCTTTTCGGTGGGTCAACGCCTACCTCGTACGGACCGGCGCAGGCTTCGTGTTGATCGATACCGGGTTCACGCGCAACCGTGCCCAACTGGAGAACGTCCTGAGCGAGGCCGGGTGCCGCCCTGGCGACCTCAGGCTGATCGTGGTCACGCACGGGGATCCCGATCACGCGGCAAGCGCCGTCTACCTGCGTGAGAAGTACGGCGCGAGGATCGCGATGCACAGAGCCGAGGCAGCGGCAGTCGAATGGGGAGACATGTTCCTCAGTCGGGGGCCGCTGTCTCCTCGCGCGAGGATGATCAGGCCGCTCACGGCCCTCTTCCGACTACGGAAGAGCGACTGGTTCACCCCCGACCTGTACCTGGAAGACGGCGGCAGCTTGAGGGAGTACGGATTCGACGCCGTTGTTCTGCACGTACCAGGCCATTCCGCCGGCTCGATCGCGGTCCTCACCGTCGACGGCGACCTCTTCAGCGGCGACTTCCTCGAGAATCGGACCTGTCCCTCGGTGGCTACCTTGGTCGACGACCGGGAGGCGCTGGTGGTCAGCCTAGAGAGGGTGAGGAAGCTCAACATCCGGAATGTCTATCCCGGCCACGGCGCGGCGTTCACGATGGCCGAGATGGGCTAGGAGTCGCTGTAGCAGCGAGGAATGAAGACCGCGGCAGCGTGGGGAGGCGACATGCGCGAATACACGATTGAACTTGAGATCTACCGCGGCAAGGGCGGGCGGCCTAGCGCCGAATGAGCACATCCCGACTTGGCGAAGGAAGGGATCTGCGCCTGGATGTACGAGAGCTACGAGCAGGGGCACACGTTCCGCTATCCCAACGACCTTGGCCTCCTCGGCGGGGTGACTTACATCTCGTCCTCCGGCGTCGCCGCTGGGGTCCGCGCCGACCTCGGTCGGATGTCGTATCCCGAGACGCCGGTCGTGGTGTCGATTCTCGTGATCGAGGATCTGCCGATAGCGATCTTCCTGCTTCTCGTCGGTGTGCTTCTCATCGGGCAGGGCATCGCGGCGGCCGTCTCCGTCCTGCTCGCGCTTGCCGCCGTCGCGATGTTCATCGCCATCCGCTACGGACGCACCGTGAGCCGACTCGTCCCCCACCGGTCGGAAGAGGCGACGCTGTTCGCGGTTCTTGGGCTCGTCCTGCTCGTGGCGGGTGTCGCGCAACGGTTGCAGGTGTCTGCGGCGATTGGATCGTTCCTCGCGGGAATCGCGATGTCCGGCCCCTCGTCCGGCAGACTCGTCGGCAGCTCGGGCCATTGCGTGATCTCTTCGTAGCGCTTCTCCTTCTCTTCTTCGGACTGCAGAGCGAGCCCGCGGCGCTCTTGCCGGTTCTCGCCCCAGCGGTCTGCCTCGGCACTCTAGGCGCGCTCACGAAGATGCTGTCCGGATGGTGGGCCGCTCGGCGCGCGGCGAGCGCTAGGCAGTCTGAGAGCGGGCGCCGTGCTCGTGGCGCGCGGCGAGTTCTCGGTTGTCATCGCCGGCCTCGGCGTGGCGGCCGGTGCGCAGCACGAGTTGGGATCTCTCGCGTTTGCGTTCATCCTCATCTCTGCCCTGTTGGGTCCCATCTGGCGCACGTCATTGAGCCCTTGGGCGGCGCCTTCCTCGTCCGCAAGCGTTCCTGAGGCGCGATCTGACCGGAGCGTGCATTCCGGCGCTCCGCAATCGCATCGGATAGGCGGTCGAGTGTCCCGATCTGCTGAGACGGATCGGAGACGCAAGCGGAGTCGACTTGCTGGCGTCTGTCGTCAGAGGAGGTTTCACCATGCCACGAAGGTATCGCCTGCTTCTGCTGGCAAGCGCGATCGGTTGTCTGTTCGTCGGCGGATCGGCCACAGCCGCGCCGAACCTGGCGGACGGTCTGTCCGTTCTCTTCCTGCTGAGTGACTCGTACGCTGCCAACGTCGGAGTCTGGTCCGCGAGCCTAGACCGCCTGGGGTACGAGATCACGTTTGCCGGCGTCGCCGAGACGATCCCCGCGTTGGACTACGCGGGAGCGACGATCCGCGTCGACCGCACGCTGGCCGAGATCCCCAGTGTCTCTGAGTTCGACGCGGTCTTCCTCGCGACCCGCCCTGTCGATCCCGGAAGCATCAAGGACGTGGCGCAGGACCTTCGCTCGAACCCTCTTGCCATCGACTTCGTGCGCAGCGCCGAGGCAGAGGGGCTGGCGCTCTACGTTGGTGCGTCTGCGTTCGGCGTGCTGCTCGACGCCGGAGTGGTCGAAGGGCGGTCGGTACTGTGCCATTCCGCGCTGGTCACCGCGTGCACCGCCGCAGGCGGATTCTGTGCGCCCAGTCGATCGACCAACGTGCCGCTGCGGGACGGGAACCTCGTGACTGGGACGAGTTGGTATGCGTTCCCGATCGAGAACGTTGAGGAGATCGGCCGGGCCCTCGACGCTACGCAGTCGTACTCTCGCTCTCTCGACTTGCTCGTCGCCGAGGACCTCTTCCTCGAGAGTCAGTCGGTCGAACTCGGTGCACCGGCGGGACGGGGAGCCGCGCTCGGGGGACCGCGCGCCGATGCTGGGATCTCGGTGTGTCCCGTCCCCGGCGGTTTCGCCGTTGCTGGATACACATTCTCGGGTTCGACGGGCACCGCGGACGTTCTCGTGATGCGCTTCGGCGATCGCGGCGAGCTCCTGTGGTCACGGTCTCTCGGCGGGCCCGGCCGGGACTACGGGCAGGGGATCTGCGCGACACAAGACGGCGGGTGCGTCGTTGCCGGGTTCACGACGTCGGCCGGACAGGGCGAGGAGGACGCTCTCCTCGTACGGTACGCAAGTGACGGGAGCGTTGTCTGGGTGCGAACGTTCGGTGGCGCGGCCCCCGATATGGCGTTCGGCGTCTGCGCCACGCGGGACGGAGGGTTTGCCCTGTGCGGCTACACGATGTCCGTGGGACGGGGTGGGTCCGATACCTGGGTGGTTCGGGTCGACGCGAGCGGGACCGAGGTGTGGACTGCGACCGCGGGGGGAGAGCGAAACGACCGGGCCTATGCGATTGAGGAAGATCCGGACGGCGGGTTCACGGCCGTCGGCACGACGACCACGTCCGGCGGGAGCTACGACAGCAGGATGCTCCGGTGGACGGCGGACGGACAGGCGGCTGGTTCCGTGGACGTGGGTTGGCCGTTGACGAACGTGTTCGAGGACTTCGCCGTGGGGAACGACGGCAGCGTGGTTGCGGTGGGGTACGGAGACTCGCAGCGAAGCGAGGCCGAGGGCGTGGTGATCGCGTCGTTCGATGGGGCGGGTGCATGTCGGTGGGGCAAGCGGATCGAGCAGGATGCCACGTTCGATTTCGGTGCGGGAGTCATACCGCTCGATGAGGGGGACTTCCTCGTCTGCGGTACCGGGTCAACGACCGACCCCACCCGGACCGACGCGCTGTTTATGCGGCTCGACGGTAGGGGTAAGGTGCTGTGGACGGAGAGGCGGGGCGATCCCGAGATGCGGGAGCGGATCGAGGACGTGTGTCGTCTGGAGATGGGCGAGGCCGTCGTCGTCGGCCACACGAAACCGATCTCCGGGGGCAGCCAGGATGTCTTCGTGCTGTTCGTCGATTTGGCGGCTCTTCCGTGACGTGGATGCAGCCACAAACCTCGGCCGAGGAGCGAGGTCTTGCGGAATGCGGACCGGGCGCGACAATCGCAGCCATGCGCGACATCATGATCGATCACGCGAGGCGGTACCCGCGCTGGGCGCTCGAGGATTTCTACAAGCTCGTTCACCAGGCGGCAATGGGCAGCGAGCATGCCGTGACCGACGAGGCTCACGCTTGCGAGTGGCTGACGCGTGAGCTCCGGGGACTTGGAGCCGGCCCCGATGAGCCGCTCTTGGACCCTATCTCGGCCGGCGGCTCGATCGTGCGAGTGCACCTGCGTCCGTTCGCTCGACTCGGTCTCGATTCCGAGGTCCTGCTTGCCGCATTCCTGCGTACGGGGAAGGAGTTCCGCGGGTCAACGGAGCGCATCGAGGAGAGCTTCTCGGAAGCCGCGAGGCTTGCACGTGAGGGGCTGCTCGCATTCGGCGTAGCCGATGTTCGGAGCCTTGTCGCTCGGATGAAGGCCGGCGGGTTCCCGGCCGTCCGCCACTCTGCGGCTTTCCAGGCCGAGTACCGCCCCGCGTATCGAGTCGTTGCTTGCGCGTTCCTCCCGCAGGAGCTTCTGGAGATCGCCTGAGATCCTGCGAGCCAGAGGCCGCGGAGACGGGTTCGGAACCTGACAGACTGGCCCTGTTCGAAGAGGGCGCTCGGCGGCTGGGATGGAAGGTTCGCATGCGGCCGGCTAGGATCGGCTGGGTGAGACATGAAGCCGCGGGACGAGATTCGTGACCTGTGCACTGCGTTCCTCGAGGGACTCGAGAGCATCCTCGGCGCCAAGCTGCATGCGGTGTACCTGTACGGCGCGGTGACGTTTCCCGAGACGGACTACACGGGCGACGTTGACTCCCACGTGATCGTCATGGAGCCACCGACGGAAGCAGAGCGCGCGGCTCTTCTTGGACTGCACGACCGACTGGCGCGCGACTTCCCTCCGCTCGGGGCGGAGCTTGACGGGTCTACATCCTGCTCGCTGATACTCGTCGCTCAGAGCGGCCGCGGCACCTGCTGTTCCCCGACCTCGTCGACGATTCCTGGGCGCTGCACCGTGCTCACATCCTCGCCGGCCGGTGCATCGTTCTCCGCGGACTTGACCCGCGGACGATCTACGTTCCGCCGTCGTGGCTCGAACTAGAGAAAGCGCTCGACGGCGAACTCGACTATGTGGCGAAGCATCTCACTCAGTACCCGGCGTACTGTGTGCTGAACCTTTGTCGGCTGATGTACAGCCACGAGACGGGCGACGTGGTCACGTCGAAGGCGGCGGCGGCGGCGTGGGGGTTCGAACGCCTTCCCGCGTGGCGATCGCTGATCGAGGCGGCTCGGAGGTCCTATGCCCACGAAGACACTGCGGAGGATCGTGCCGCGCTGTCGCGTGACGTGCGATCGTTCTACGGCTTCGGGTGTGCGCACATCGCGGCCCTGAGCGGGAAGGGTCCATCGGCGCGGCGGAGAGGGGAGAGATGAAGATTCGGGTGGAAGACCTTCGTCCAGAGTCGTGGCCGCAGGTCGAGGGGCTGTTCGGGAAGAACGGCGCCTGCGGTGGCTGTTGGTGCCAGGCGTGGCGGATCGAGAAGGGCGAGCGATGGGACGACGTCAAGGGGGCGGAGGCCAAAGAGCGGCTGCGCCGCGGAGTCGAGAGTGGGACGACCCTTGGCGTTCTGGCGTTCGATGGGGAGACGCCGATCGGCTGGTGCACCTACGGGCCGCGGACGTCGTTCCCGCGTCTTGAGCGCGCCCGCAGTCTGCGCTACGAGGACGCCGCCGATGTGTGGTCCATTCCCTGCTTCTTTGTCTCGCGCACCCACCGTCGGCAGGGCGTCGCCGGAGCCCTCCTCGACTACGCGCTGCGTGCGATGGCCGAACGCGGCGTCGAGATTGCCGAGGGCTATCCTGCGGCTCCGAACAAGGATGGCTCCTACATCGCTGCGTTCTCCTGGACGGGCACGATGGGGCTGTTCGAGAAGGCGGGATTCGTCTTGGCGGGCAACGCCGAGGGAAGCAAGCGCCGGATGCGGAAGACGCTCCGCCCCGCGGCCTGAGCCCATTAGAACTCAGTCTCCGAGCAACCTCTGAGCAAGAAGCTTGGGCGGCAGCGAGCCGCAGGCGAGGATCGCGTCGTGCATCTCGCGCATCGACGTACCGGGATGGCGAGCCTTGTAGGCGTCGATGAACTTGAGGATCTCGAGCTTGCCGATGAGGTAGCTCATCGGCTGGGTCGGATTCTGCGTGTAGCGGCGCACCTCGGCGAGTGCGTCCGCCCGCTCGAGGCCGACGCGGTCGACGAGGAAGGCCACGGCTTCGTCGATCGTCATCCCTCGCGTGTGCAGCGAGACGTCGAGGACGATGCGTGCCGCGCGCCACAGCTGGTCTTTGCGGCGAGCAAGAGGCTGCACGGGATCGCTCAGGAAGCCGAGCTGCTCCATCAGCTCCTCGCAGTAGAAGGCCCACCCCTCGACGAAGAGGCTGGACAGCGCCGAGGCAAGCTTCCGCGGCAGCGTTGCGGTGCGATTGGCGCGGACAAGCTGCAGGTGATGGCCGGGGTAGCCCTCGTGCAGGGCCGTGATCGGGAGCTTGGCGTAGTTGTGGCCGCGCAGCTTGGCCTCGCGGGCCTGGGCCGAGGCGCGTGACGACACGGGCGTGACGAGAAAAATGCCCTCTTGTTTGGCATCGAGGAGTCCGGGCGGCATGTAGGCGGCGTACGGCAGGACGCCGCGTAGATACCCTGGAGTGGGCTCGACGCGCAGCGACTCCCCTTCGGGGATCGACGCGATGCCGCGTTCGACGACGAATGCCCGCGCCCGCGCCACCTCGCGACGATACGCCTCGAGAAGTCCTTGCGGCTCGGGGTGCCGCGCCTTGGCCTCGTCGAGGATCTCGCGCGCCGTCTTTTCGGGAGCGAGTTTCAGAGCGAGTTCGTCCATCGAGCGCTGCGTCTCGTCGAACAGGCGCTGTCCGGTCGCAAGGAGTTCGTCGGCCGAGATGTCGAGGACGTGCTGGTCGTGCAGCATCTCCTCAAACAGCGCTTGGCCGATCGCGAAATCGCCGCGCGCGTGCGGGACGATGCTCGAACGCAGGAAGCGCGTGTAGTCGTCGACCGCGGCGGCCGCCCGGCGAGCGGCGACGGCGACCTGTGGGAAGAGCCACGGCGTGCGCAGCGCGAGGAATGGCACGAGGATCGTGAACAGCTGGCGGCCTTGCGTCGCGCTTTCGATCGCTATCTCCGCCCAGGCAGGGGGAACGCTTTCCGGGACGAGGTCTTTCTTCGCTTCGGCGAGCACGCGCGGAACCTCGCGTAGCCGGCCTAGAACAGCCTTCATGCGCACGGGGAACGGCGCGAAGTCGCGCACGAGGAGGAGAAAGACCCCACCGAGGCACTCGTCGACGTACGTGCCCGGCGAACGCTCGTGAGTGCGAAGGGGCTCGATTTCACGGAGGAAGGAGCGCACGAGGCGCACGACCACAGTGTGGTCGACGGCGGTGTCCGGTCCGAAGGTCGATGTGTCCATCGCGTCGAGTTCCCGCAACGCCTGACGGAACTGAGTCTCCTGTCGGCGCAGCGCGTCGACGCTGTGCTCGCCAAGGCGATGGTCGAAGCGGTGGTCTCCGAGTTGGGTCGCCGCGACTGGCGCCTCGGTGAGCATCTGGCTCACGAATGTGTCAACGGCAGAGTAGAACGCAGTTTCCCTCGAGTTCACGACTGTCTCTCCTCTCCGCCGTCGCCGGCGCGGCGACGGCCGCACGATCCTACCCGAGATCCCGTGGCGCGCGGAAACGCCCTCCCGGGTCTCGCGCTGGCCGCGGCGGTGAGCCGTTGAGGACGCAGAGCCGTCGTGTGCTGCAGCGGCGGCGCGGTCCGGGATAAGTCGTTGACGTGCCTCCGTGCTCCTGTTATGTTGAGGCCGCGTTGAGTGGGGGAGGAGGCGGGCGCATGGCGCGGCGCGTCAGGTACGAGACGCGATGAGCATCCAAACGGCCCTGGCGGTCGTCTTCACCATCCTGCCGATCGTCGTGCTGTTGTGCTACTTCTACACGCGCGACGCTCACCGCGAACCGCGGGCGGCTCTCGTCAAGACGTTCCTGTTGGGACTCCTTGTCACGATTCCCGCGATCCCTCTCACGCTTGGCCTGAGTGCGGTTCTGCCGCTCTTCTCTCCCGGGCCGTTGCTGGCGGCGCTCTACGATGCCTTCGTCGTCGCGGCGATCCCCGAGGAGCTGCTCAAGTTGCTGGTTATTGCCCTCTTCTGCGTACGGCGTGTGAGCTTCGACGAGCCGATGGACGGCATCGTGTACGGAGCGACCGCTGCGTTGGGCTTCGCCGCGCTCGAGAACGTGCTCTATGTTGCTGACGGCGGACTGGTCACGGCCGCTGTTCGAAGTGTCACTGCGGTGCCGATGCACGCCATCATGGGTGCGGTTCTCGGCCACTACATTGCGCGGGCTCGCTTCGGAGGCGGCCGGCGCGTCGACGTCTGGAAGGGCTGGGGAATCGCAGTGCTCATGCACGGACTGTACGACTTCGGTCCGATGGCTTTTTCCCGCTTGACAGCGGAGGAGACGCCGCCCGCTGGCATGGGCCTTCTCTTTCTGGGGCTCTTCCTCTTGTTCCTGGGGGTTGTAATCACGTCGGGGCTTTCGATGCGGCGACTCATCCAGCGTCTGCGCACCGCGCAGCTCGCGGTCTATCCACATGCGCGGGAGGGAGACCCCGCGGCGGCTGCGCCGCTTGGCCCACCGGGGCCAGCGGAGGGAAGCGATGTGCCTCGACAGGTGCCGTAACCTTCGGAGGCGCGGTTGCTCGTCGCGCATCCGGACGCCGGCTACTCGCCGCCGAGCCACTCACCGCGCACGATGGTGATCGCCTTGCCGCTCAAACGGACGCGGTCGCTGGCGACGCTGTCGCGGGCGGCGCCGCTAGCCACAGTACAGCGGACGATGCCGCCGCGTGCCGATGCCTGGAAGCCGACCAGGTCGCCCTTTCCCAGCTTCCCTTGCCAGTACGGAGCGAGGGCGCAGTGCGCCGAGCCGGTCACGGGATCCTCGTCGATGCCGACCCCGGGCGCGAAGAAGCGGGAGACGAAATCGAAGTCGTGTGCCTCCGAGGTGGCGGTGATCATCACGCCGCGAACGCCGAGTTTGCGGAGCGCGGCGAAGTCCGGCGCCGCCGCGCGGACGGTGTCCTCGTTCTCGACCTCAACCAGGTAGTCGAAGCGCGTCTTCCCCACGTAAAGAGCGCGCAGACCGATCGCTTCGAGGAGTCCTTCCGGCGCGGCGATCTCGCTCGGCGGATTGGCCGGGAAGTCGAGTTCGATCCACTCGCCCCGCCGCACAGCCGTGAGGAGGCCGCTCTGGGTGTGGAACCGGGCGGTCTCCGCGGGCGCGAGTTCGCCGATTTCCCAGAGTGTGTGCGCCGTGGCCAAGGTGCCATGCCCGCAAAGCGCGACCTCGGCGGTCGGAGTGAACCACCGCAGGTCGAAGTCGCCATCGTCGCGCCGGCGCACGAACGCCGTCTCCGACAGGTTCATCTCCGCCGCGGCGCGCTGCATCCACTCCGCGCTCGCGTCCTCGGTCAAGAGACACACGCCAGCCGGGTTCCCCGCGAAGGGGCGATCGGTGAATGCGTCGACGTGTTGGAATCGAATGGCCATAGAGCTCCACCTCCATCGCGATGGAGTCTACTTGGTCCGCGAGGGTTCCGGAGGGGCGGCGGACCTAGAGAATCATCTCCAGCTCGTCGGCCGTCTTCTCGACCGTCGTCTCGTCGACTCTCGTGAGGCCCGGGTATGTCTTCATCGCGCGGTCGGCGAAGGCCACGCTCTCAAACCTTGTTCGGACCGTGTATGGAGGCGCGACGACAAACGGCGGAGTTGCGCGACACCGCTCGACGGCGCGCGCGGCGCCGACGCGAATCTGCTCGCGCGCTTTCCGCGGCGAGAGGCAGACGGTCGCTGCGGGCTCGAGCAGGTTCGGCTGGGGCGTCAGGCCGCGCATGACCGGTACGGTGACGACGTCGGGCACGATCGCCACGGCTTCGTCGCACGCCGCCCGGTCGCCGGAGAGGAGGGCAAGTGGCGCCCCGAACTGGCCGAACTCGAATGCTGTGGCGGCCGTCTCGCCCCACGCACGGCCGTTCACCGAGAACTCGACAATGCCTCCGTGGAAGCTGTGCGCCAGACGGCCGTACGGCGCCCCGGCCATCGGGTGCTGGCCGACCATGAACAGCGCGTCGAACGAGCGGTCATGCCCCATCGGCCCCCCCTCGTCGGCGTACACGACCTGGCACTCCGGGTGCACGAGTTCGATGTCGATCGCGCCCGGGAATGAGCCGTGGGCGCTCCACGCCCACACCTCGGTCGCGCCCGCGTCCAGCGCGCCCTGAACGGCGGCGTTCAGTTCCTCGGTTGCGAGGCGGCGCGCCTGCTCGTAGTAGTGGGCGTACCAGCCGGTGGGCGACTCAGGAGCTTTCGCCTTCCACCCTTTTCCCGCCTTCCACTGGCACTGCTGTCCATGGCTGAAGACGCCCGCCACACCCTCGAGATCGACGGCGATGTAGATCTTCATCAGACTTCCTCCGTGTACTTGGACACTCGGCTGTCACTCCGCGATCGGGAGATAGAGGTCGAACACGTACTCCTCCGGGTCGATCTCCAGCGGATTCTCTAGCGCCTCGAGGCACTGGTACCAGTTCGGCGGGCAGGTGTACGGGCTGTCCTCGAACCAGGCGACGAGTTCCGCCCATATCCGCCCGATGTTCGAGAGCCCCGTACACCGCACGACCGCATACTTGCCGCCGGGCACCTGCTTGATCTGGATTGGGGGCGCGGCTTCGACGTCGGGGTCGACCGGGAGCCAGATCTCGTAGCCGTAGTTGTCGCTCCCTGGCGTCGGGTTCGGGTTGTTGAACCCGTAGGCCTGGAACCCCTTCTGTTTCGGGTCGATGCCGGCGGTCGCAGCGAACCGAAGAAGCTGCTTCCACGCTTGGTCCTCCGGCTCTCTGCCGAATCCGAGCGAGCTTGCGACGCGCATCGGCGGCAGGTCGACGATTCGTACATCCTTCAGAGCCATGGAATCCTCCTCGCCCGGCACAGGCGGGCGTGACCGCCACGCCCGCCTGCCGGACCGAGATCAGATGGCGATCGGTAGATAGAGATCGAATACCCACTTGCCCGGATCGGGCTCCAGAGGGTTCTGGATTGCCTCGAGCCACTGGCCTCCGTTCGGCGGGCAGGTGTATTGGCTGTCCACGAGCCAGGCATCAAGCTCTTCCCAGACGCGGCCGAGGTTCGAGAGTCCGGTACACGGCGCCACCGCGTACTTGCCCCCCGGCGCCTGCTTGATCTGGACAGGCGGCTTCGCTTCGACATCCGCTCCCACGGGAAGCCACAGCTCGTAGCCGTAGTCTTTGCTCCCCGGTGCGGGGTTGGGAATGTCGAATCCGTACGTCTGGCCGCCCTTCTCCCCGAGCCGGATGCCCGCGGATGCAGCGAGTGCATGCATCTGTTTCCACGCCTGGTCCTCTGGTTCCTCGCCGGACCCGAGCGAGCTTGCGACACGCATCGGCGGCAGGTCGACGATTCGTACATCCTTTAGAGCCATCGAATCCTCCTCGCCCGGCGCAGCCGGGCGTGACCACCACGCCCGCCTGCCGGACCGAGAGCAGTCTATCGGCAGACAGTGACATCTTGTGTCACCGATGTATAATGACGATCTGGAGGCTCCATGCGCGCGGACCGACTGCTCTTTCTGCTGGCCCTTCTTGAGTCACGAGGCCGCCTGACCACGGACCACCTGGCCCGCGAGCTCGAGGTTTCGCGTCGCACCGTCCTTCGTGACGTCTTCGCCCTGCGCGTGGCCGGGTTCCCGGTGAACTCCGTGGCCGGCCCGGGCGGCGGCTGTTGGCTCGAGGACGACTTCCGAAACCGCCTCGTGCATCTGAGTCGGGACGAGATCGCTGCGCTCTTCTCGCTGAACGTCCCGGCGCCCCTCGTCGAGCTCGGTGTTGGAGGCGACTTGAAGGGCGCGCTCGTCAAGCTGTCGGCGGCCTTGCCGGCCTCGGGCGACGGCGCGGAACGAAGAGCGAAGCCGCGGGTTCACCTCGATTCAGCTCCCTGGGCTGCGCCGACGGATCCTGCGCAGTACCTGGCGCTTCTCCATCGCGCCGTCCTCGAGGACCGCTGGGTGAGGGCCACCTTCCTTCGCGCACGGACGATCCGCTCGTCCCGCCGGATTGCGCCGTACGGCCTCGTGGCCAAAGCGACGACGTGGTATGTCGTGTGGGCCGGCGAGGATGGGCGCCTGCGCGTCGACCGTGCGGTCGGCATCGTCGAGGCGGAGCTCCTGCGAGACACGTTCAGCCGTCCGGCGCGGTTCGACCTCGAGGAGTTCTGGACGGCCTGGTGTCGAGAGCAAGAAGGAAGCGGTCCCCAACTCGCCGTGACGGCGCGCGTGTCACGAGCGGCTCTGGACGCGTTGCGGCACGCGGCGCTTGCGCCCGAGGAAGCGCCGGACGCGACGCACCTCCCCGATGACCTTCATCCTTACTGCGTCCGCCTGAGATTCAGCTCGATTGAGGAGGCGAGATCTCAGCTTCTGGCGTACGGCGGAAGCGTCGAGGTGATCGAGCCCCTGGCGCTTCGCCTGACTCTGGCCGACTTCGCCGAGCAAGCGTTGCGCGTCTACGGTGCGCAACGGGGCCCATAGACGAGGGCCGTCCTGTGGAGTGCCACGGGTATAATCCCCCGTTTCCGAGGCCGCTTGGGGACAAGGAGGAGCCATGCGTGGGTTCGAGAAGTTCTTGGCACTGTGGGTTGCGTTGTGCATGGGGGCGGGTCTCCTCCTGTCGCAAACCGTGCCGAGCGTCAGCGAAGCGATCAACGCGCTCCAGGTTCACGGAGTGTCGATCGCGATCGGCATCTGTCTGTTCCTCATGATGTACCCGGCGATGCTGAACCTGCAGTGGGCCGAGCTGCGGAAGCTGCGGCAGAATCCGAAAGCCATTCTCCTCACGCTCTTCTCGAACTGGATCCTCGCGCCGCTCGTGGCCGTCGGCCTTGCGCCGCCGCAGGTTCTGGGGCGCGTAGGGGCTGCATCGCGCATCATGGCCTCATGATCCGGACGATCGAAGAGGTATCGATGAACGCTTGGCCCGCTCTGCGGTCTGTGGCCTGCGATGGTTGGGTCTTGCGGTTCTCCAACGGCTACACGCGTCGCGCCAACTCGGTCCATCCGCTGTACCCATCAAGCCGCGATCTGGCCGAGAAGGTCGCCGAGGCGGAGCGGCTGTATCAGGAACGAGGTCTCCCTGCCATCTTCAAGCTCACGGCCGAGAGCCAGCCTCGAATCCTTGAGGCTGCACTTGTCGAACGTGGCTACGAAGTCGAAGCCGAGACGAGCGTCCACGTCGCCGGCCTCGGACCCATGGGGAGCGTTGCGGCCGTCGACATCGAGACCTCATGGGGGAGTGCCGCCGGGTGGCGTGAAGCGTTCCGTAGGATGAGCAAGGTGGCGCCGGAGCACCAGGCCACACACGAGCGGATTCTGGCGTCGATCTCTCCCTTGGCGGGCTTTGCCGCGATCCAGCAGGACGGACGGATCGTCGGGTGCGGACTCGGCGTCGTGCAGGACGGATGGCTCGGCGTGTTCGACGTCATCGTCGACGGAACCGCGCGTCGGCAAGGGCACGGCGAGCGACTGATGCGGGGACTCATGTCGTGGGGACAGCGGATGGGTGCCGACAAGTCCTACCTTCAAGTCATGCAAAGCAACGTCGCGGCGGTGAGGCTCTACGAGGGGTTGGGCTTTCACGAGGCGTATTCTTACTGGTACCGCGTCAAACGTTGATCGAGAGACTGGACGCGTCTTCCGGATACGCATGCGGTCTCCGAGCGCCTGCGGGGTGCAGGACCGCGGGCCGCCCGACGGAGCGAGCTTCTTCATCGCGCGACACAAGCGCGCCGACGGTGCGACCGCCTTGTAGAATGGGCCCGGCAACGCAGTGCCGACGCAGTGGCACTACCGTCGAAAGGAGGGATGCAGGCATGGCCTACAGGAAGATCGCCATGGAGCACGACAAGAGGATCGCCTTGGTTGCGCACGACAACAAGAAGCACGACCTGGTGGAATGGGCGAAGTACAACCACGTGCTCCTGGAGCACCACACGATCTTCGCGACCGGGACGACGGGCGAGATCCTCGAGCAGGAGCTTGGTTTCACGGTCCACAAGCTGCAGAGCGGGCCGCTCGGCGGGGACCAGCAGGTGGGCGCCAGAATCGCCGACGGCGAGATCGACTTCCTCATCTTCTTTTGGGATCCCCTCGAGCCGCAGCCACACGATCCTGATGTCAAAGCCCTCCTGCGCATGGCGATCGTCTGGAACATCCCCATCGCCTGCAATCGCGCTTCGGCCGACTTCATGATCTCCTCTCCGCTGATGGACGGCGACTACGACCGCCTCGTGCCTGACTACGATGGCTACCGATCTCGGAGGATTCCTGGTCCTGAGAGCGGCTGACACCCGGGCGTTGAGACGACCGTTGCGATGGCGATCGCATATCGACCAGACGGGTCACGAGGAGGCCGGCATGAACGCGAGAACGGAGGGGATGATTGCGATGGCGGCCGCTGTGCTTGTCCTCTTCTGCTCGGTGTGGGATCTGCGCGCGTCCGTCGTTGTGTCGGTTGTTGCGCTGACGGGATTCGGCGTCCATAGGTTCGCGCGCCATGGCAAGGCGTAGATGGACAGCGGGCACGATGTGCAGACGTCCCGCGCTCAGGCCGTCGCGGGAGAGGGAGGAGCGTCGATGCATCCCCATCAAGAAGGCGGCCTTGGCTTCTCGTACCAGGAGATGAAAAGCGGCACCGTGTTCATTCGTCGCCTCGGGCGGGTCGTGACGCGTCTGCGGCACGGCGCGGCGCGCGACTTCCTTGCCGAAGTCGAGGGCGCATCGCCAGCTGACGCGCAGGAAACGATTGCACGGACCACGGGGAACTATAAGCGTGGCAACGAACGCCGGGCCGCCGAGCATCCGCGCAACCAGGGCTCACGGGGCGCGTAGGTCCTCGCAGGGGCACCGTGGTGCTATCGCGCGTGGAGGAAGAACTCGACGTTGCCCTTCTCTCCCTGAACGGGCGAGACCATCTCGTCGACAACGTTCCACGGGGTTTCGTCGCGGAGGAAGCGGGCGACATCCTGCAGTGCCTTGGCCTGCGCGGCCGCGTCCTTGACGACGCCGTCCTTCGGCAAGACGTCCTTGCCCACTTCGAACTGCGGTTTGACGAGGGCGACGAGATCGCCGCCGGGAGCGAGGATCTCGACGAGCGGCGGCAGAATCAACTTGAGCGATATGAAGGAAACGTCGACCGTCGCGAGGTCGATGGGCTCGTCGATGTCCTTCGGCTCGAGGTAGCGCGCATTCAAACCCTCGCGAGCGACGACGAGCGGATGGCTGCGTAGGCGCGGGTGGAGCTGATCGTGGCCGACGTCGATGGCATACACCTTGGCGGCGCCGTGCTGGAGGAGGCAGTCGGTGAAGCCTCCGGTGGAGGCCCCCACGTCGAGGCAGACGCGCCCTTTCGGATCGATGCGGAATCGTTCGAGCGCCGCTTCCAGCTTCTCCCCGCCGCGGCTGACATACGGCGCGTAGCCAAGGATCTCGATCTCGGCCTCGGAGTCGATGGGGTGGCCGGGGCGGCTGACGATCTGGCCATTCACCTTCACCCGCCCGGCCTCGATCATGCGCTGAGCACGCGAACGGCTTCGGATGAGCCGGCGCTCCTTGATGACCTTGTCGAGGCGCTCTTTCATCGCCACGCGACAAGGCCGTAGCCAGTAGCCTTTCCGTCGCGCCGCGATAGGACCGCAGCCATGAGTTTCTTCATCGCGCTCGCGATGACCGTGGCCATGAGCCTCTTCATCGCGCCCCGATGAGGCCGCCAAACCCGTCTCATCGGACTGAGGCCACGTCCGCCTTCTCCTCGACGTACGTCGCGAGGCCCGCTTTGAGGACTGCGACCGCGCGGACGAGCTTCGGCTCCTCCAAAACGTAGGCGAGCCGGACCTCGTTCGTCCCCATGCCGGGCGTTGCGTAGAAGTCGGCGCCCGGAGCGACCATGACGGTTTCGCCGTCGAGTTGGAAGTCGGTGAGCAGGTACTTGGCGAACGCTTCCGAGTCGTCGATCTGGGGGAACTTGACGAAAATGTAGAACGCTCCCTCCGGCCTTCGACAGACGACCCCGGGAATGGATTGAAGCGCGTCGAACAACGTGTCGCGGCGTGCGTGGAACGTGTGCACGATCGCTGCGATGTCCTGCTTGTGATGTGGATCCTTGAGGAACGCGACGAGCCCGAGCTGCTCGAACGTCGGCGGCGACAGGCGAATCTGGCACAGCTTGTTGACCGCTGCGTGGAGTTCTTTGTTGCGGGTCGCCAGGCAGCCGATGCGGGCGCCGCAGGCCGAGAGGCGCTTGGAGATCGAGTCGACCAGAATCGCGTTCTGCGCCACTTCGGGGAACGACATGATGCTCGTCGCCTCACCGTCGTACATCAGTTCGCGATACGGCTCATCCGAGATGATGAACAGGTTGCGCTTCAGGGCGAGCTTCGCGAGTCCCGCGACCTCGTCGCGCGTGTACCCGACGCCGGTAGGATTGGCCGGGTTCGAGAAGAGGATCGCTCGCGTCCGCGGCGTGATCAGCTTCTCGATCTCCGCCATCGGCGGCAGGTGGAAGCCATCCTCGATTCGGGTTGTGATCGGGACGACTCGGTTGCCGTTCATCGTCGAGTGCCCGACGTAGTTCGGGTAGAACGGCTCCGGGATCAGGACTTCGTCCCCCGGGTTGCACGTCGCCTGCAGCGCGAAGCAGAACGCCTCGCTGCCGCCGATCGTCACGATCAGCTCATCGTGCGCGAGATGGATGCCGAGTTCAGCGTAGTACGCGCACATCGCGTCGATTGTCTCGGCAATGCCCATCGCCGGGCTGTAGGAAAGCACATCGACCTTCGCGTTGCGAACTCCCTCCATGAACGAAGTCGGGGTCGGAATGTCCGGCTGCCCGATGTTCAGGTGGTAAACGGCGATCCCGCGCTTCTTGGCCGCGTTGGCGAGCGGAGTGAGTCGCCGAATCGGTGACCCTTTGAGAGACTTCGCGCGTTCGGAAATGCTAAGCTGGCTCAAGAACCCACACCTCCAGAGTCTCGGGCAGCGTCGCCTTCGTCAGGTCGACGTCCGAGCTTCCGATGTGCCGCACATTGTCCATGGTCCGCAGAAACTCGTCCACCGGCGCGATGGGCCAGTCGGCGATCTGCTTTGTGCGGTAGTGCATCGGAAAGACCAGGCGAACGTCGGGGAGCTGGCGAACGACTCCCGCTGCCGTCGCTGCGTCGATGGTGTAGGTCCCGCCGACAGGCGTGAAGAGCACTTGGACGCCGCGCAGGGCGGCGACCTGCGTCTTGTCGAGCGGCGCGCCGAGGTCGCCCAGATGAGCCAGGCGAATGCCCTCGAGAGTGAAGGCGAAGATGGTGTTCTGCCCTCGCTGGAAACCTCCGGATGCGTCATGCGACGAGGCGATGCCGACGATCTCAAGTCCGCCCGCGCGGTGCGCCCCGACTCCGCGCACCGCGGCCGGCTTCCCCGACACACGGTCCACGGCGTTGTGGTCATGGTGCTCGTGACTGACGGTGACCACGTCCGCGGTGACGGCGGGAAAAGCGTAAGGCACCTTGGCGGCAAACGGGTCGGTGAGGAGGCGCCCCTCCTTCGCCGCAATGAGGAAGCACGCATGCCCAATCCAGGTGATCTTCATGGCTCCATCTCCTTGTCGGCCGTGGCCAGCATGCGCACGACAAGGTCCTCGTAGGTGATCCCTGCCGCCTGCGCCGACCTCGGCAGGTCGCTCATCGGGGTCATCCCCGGGAGGCTGTTCACCTCGAGCACGAACGGGGCGTTCTCGTCGGTCAAGCGCACGTCGACGCGCGAGTATCCGTAGCAGCCGAGGGCCTCGTGAGCCCGCACGGCGTCCGACTGGACGGCCTCCGTGACTTCGTCGTCGAGCGGCGCCGGGGTGAGGAACTCGGCGATTCCGTCTGTGTACTTCGCCTCGTAGTCGAAGAACCCGCCAGGCGAGCGAACCTCGACGATCGGGAGGGCGACGTGGCGACCGTCGATTCGGAGGACGCCGACGGTGAGCTCGCGCCCGGGGATGAAGGCCTCGACGAGCAGCGTCTTGAACTCCGCGACGATGGAACGCGCAGCGCGCTCGAGCTCGTCGGCATCGCGCACGATGTGCACGCCGAGCGTCGAGCCGGCATCGCGCGGTTTGGCGACGAGGGGAAACGAGAGCTGCTCGCGGACGTCCGCGAGGAAGCGCCCGAGGTCCTGCTTGCCGAATGCGAGTCCGCTGGGTGTGGGCACGCGCTTCTGCAAAAAGAGTGCTTTGGACTCTCCCTTGTCCATCGCTCGGTAGCTGGCCAAAGCGCCCGAGCCGGTGTACGGAATGCCCATCACGTCGAGCAAGAGCTGTACGGTGCCGTTTTCTCCGCTGCCCCCGTGCAGGCACAAGAAGACGACGTCGATGCCGGCGAGCCGGGGAACGAGATCGTTCAACGTATCAATGCAGACCAGTTCAGCGTTGTACCCCAGAGGAACGAGCGTCCGATGGACGCTCTCGCCCGACACAAAGGAGACGGCGCGCTCCGGGGAATCTCCGCCGGCCAGCACCGCGATCCTGCGGCGATCAGATGGCATCTCAGACATAGGCATGAGTATACTCCAGCCCGCGGCAGGTCCCACCATCGAGACACGCAGTGAAAGCCGAGATGGGAAAAGGATTGGACGCTTCCTTGACAACGTTCCGGGGGCCGCCTATACTTCCCGCCGTTGTTGGTCCTTGAAAAGTGGATAGCGTGGTAAGTGTTCTTTGCGAGCACACTGATCATTCAGTGATCAACTCGAAATAGCGAATAAAACTAAGAGAGTTTGATCCCAGCTCAGGATGAACGCTAGCGGTGCGCCTAACACATGTAAGTCGTGCGATCGAGCCGAACTGAGTTTCCTTCGGGAAACAAGGATTGGTGACGGAGCGGCGGACGGGTGAGTAACGCGTGGCTAACCTACCCTCTTGACGGGGACAACCACCTGAAAGGGCGGCTAATACCCGATATTGTCTGGAACCGACAGGTTCCTTTCCAAAGGCGGTCCTGCCGCCGCAAGGGGATGGGGCTGCGTCCTATTAGCTAGTTGGTGAGGTAACGGCTCACCAAGGCTGTGATGGGTAGCTGGTCTGAGAGGACGGCCAGCCACATTGGGACTGAGATACGGCCCAGACTCCTACGGGAGGCAGCAGTGGGGAATCTTGGCCAATGGACGAAAGTCTGAGCCAGCGACACCGCGTGGGGGATGACGGCCTTCGGGTTGTAAACCTCTTTTCTGGGGAAAGAATAAGGACGGGAGGAAATGCCCGCCCGATGACGGTACTCCAGGAATAAGCATCGGCTAACTCTGTGCCAGCAGCCGCGGTAAGACAGAGGATGCGAGCGTTATCCGGAATTACTGGGCGTAAAGGGCGTCTAGGCGGTTCGGTAAGTCGTTTGTGAAATCCCTTGGCTCAACCAAGGAGGGTCTTGCGATACTGCCGAGCTTGGGTGCAGGAGAGGAGAGTGGAACTCACAGAGTAGCGGTGGAATGCGTAGATACTGTGAGGTACCCCGATGGCGAAGGCAACTCTCTGGCCTGCTACCGACGCTGAAGCGCGAAAGCGTGGGGAGCAAAGGGGATTAGATACCCCCGTAGTCCACGCCCTAAACGATGTTCACTTGGTGTCGGCCGCTCATACTGGTCGGTGCCGAAGCTAACGCGTTAAGTGAACCGCCTGAGGAGTACGGCCGCAAGGCTAAAACTCAAGAGAATTGACGGGTCCCCGCACAAGCGGTGGAGCACGTGGTTTAATTCGATGATAAACGAAGAACCTCACCCAGGCTTGACATACTAGTGGTAGGAACCTGAAAGGGGGACGACCCTGCCTTCGGGTAGGGAGCTAGTACAGGTGATGCATGGCTGTCGTCAGCTCGTGTCGTGGGATGTTGGGTTCAGTCCCGAAACGAGCGCAACCCTTGTCGTTAGTTGCCAGCGGGTAATGCCGGGGACTCTAACGAGACTGCTGGTGAATAGCCGGAGGAAGGCGGGGATGACGTCAAGTCATCATGTCCCTTATGCCTGGGGCAACACACATGCTACAATGGGGGGTACAAAGGGTCGCAATACCGTAAGGTGGAGCCAATCCATAAAAGCCCCTCCCAGTTCGGATTGAGGTCTGCAACTCGACCTCATGAAGTCGGAATCGCTAGTAATCGCGGGTCAGCCACACCGCGGTGAATATGTACTCGGGGATTGTACACACCGCCCGTCACACCAACCGAGTGGGGGGTACCTGAAGTCGCTCTTCTGAGGGCGCCTAGGGTAACTTCCGCAAGAGGGGTGAAGTCGTAACAAGGTAGCCGTACGAGAACGTGCGGCTGGATCACCTCCTTTCTAGGGAGTACCGGGACCGACAACCCGTGATCAGAACCACGCTGTCCCTTTTCAACCTTCTTCCCCTCGAGCGTGCTGTTGTCCACATCACCGTGGGACGCTTGTACCCTTTTCGGAGCGTGAATCTTCCCCCGCTTCGCCATCCGTTTCCTCTTGCCCCGCTCGTCCGCCCTGTAGCCTCTCACCGGTGAAAGGGAGGACGGATGCTATCCACGGCCAGTGAGAAAGCGAGCTTCGCTCTGCTGCTGACGGATCTCGGCGATCTGCTGCACGTCGAACGCGGCGAGACGATCTACCATCCCGGCTCTGCAAGCACTTCTGTGTTCGTAGTCGAGAAGGGACGAGTCAAGCTGGCCTACCTCGACGAGAGCGGCAAGAAGCTGACGCTGTCGATCCTCGATCAGGGGGAAATCTTCGGCGAGATGTGCCTGGTCGGGGAGAAGTTCCGGAGGCACCTTGCGTCGGCGGTCGACGACACGATCTTGCGCTGCGTTCCGCGAAAGGAGTTCACGGACGCGATCAGCGCCGACCTCGACGGGTTGCAGCAACTCGTACGTCACTTCGCGCTACGAATGCGCGAGTATGAGGAGACGCTCGAGGACCTCGCCTTTCGCGACATCCAGGCTCGACTGTCGCGCCAACTGCTGAAGTTGTCCGACGAGTACGGGGTGGCAACGAAGGAGGGAATCCTCATCGGGTTCCCGGTCACCCACAAGGAGCTCGCGGACATGATCGGATCTGCGCGCGAGAATACCACGCTCGCACTCAATCGGTTCGAGCGCGAGGGGATCCTCAACAAAAGTCGCTACAGAATCGTCATCAAGAACGAAGCGGGCCTTCGCCAGAAGATCCAAGTTCAAGGGTAACCAGGTCATCCCATCTGGGGCGATGACCGCGCGGCGCGGAAGGACTCTTCTGCGCCGCGCTTTCGTTTCCACGAAGGGTCTTCGGCATAGGGCGGCGCCTCCCCGTCGCGCCCCTCCCAACCGGCGGAGTGTTGCCCGTCAAGGTGCCCTCTTGTAGACTCCGCCCCGCGCCGGGCCGCTGAGCCTGCGTGTGGGTTCAGGGTTCCGTCAAGGAGGACGAGGAATGAAGCGCGCTGCAACGCTGCTTGCAGTTCTTGGCATCGCAATCGCCGCCGGCGGCGCCGGGCGCACAGCTGGCGCGGAGCCTCTCCCGACGCTTGAGGCCATCACCGTGCAGAACGTGAGCAGGCTTGAGCTATTGAGAACCCTGGAGATCCCAGGCTACAAGAAGGGCGCCGTGAGCCAATGCAGCGTGGCCTTCAGCCCCGACGGCCGGCTGCTCGTCGCGGCATGCGGGGAGAGCCAGGTGCCCATCTGGGATGTGCAGACGGGGTCCATCGTGCGGGTTCTCTACGAAACGCCTCGGCACATCGTCGCGTGCGCCTTTAGCTCCGACGGCCGGCGCCTCGCTTGCGGCGGCTTCGACAACGCCATCACGCTATGGGACCTCTCGACCGGAGAGACGACGGCTGACTTCGGCGCGCATGCCGGCCCGGTGTGGGAGCTTGCCTTCAGTCCGGACGGGCAGACGCTCGCCTCGTGCAGCCTGTCGGCCGACGTGCGCCTTTGGGACCTCAGCACGCACACCATGATGTGGAACTATCAGGGCGCGAACAGCTACCTCAGTGTCGCCTTTGCGCCGTCGGGCAAGACCATCGCATGCGGCGGCCGATGGGACGGGGTCAGCATCCTGGACGCGACGACCGGGCAGCTCCTCGCGAAGCCGAGCGGACCTTCCTACGTGCCTGTCGGTGACGTGGCCTTCACCTTCTCCGGCGACATCCTGGCTGCGGGTGCCGACGATCGCGCGATCTACCTCTGGGACGCACCTACTTGCCAGGCCCTCGGGACGCTCCAAAATCACCGCGGCTACGTCAACGGCATCGCCTTCAATCCGGACGGGACACTGCTCGCATCGGGCAGCCACGACAAGACCATAGCGATCTGGGACGTCGCCGGGCAGCGGCTGCTCAAGACGCTGGAAGGCCATGCCGCGCAGGTCCTTCGTGTTGCCTTCAGCCCCGACGGAACGCTCCTTGCGTCGACAAGCTGGGACGGGACCGTCCGCCTGTGGGGAGTTCGTCAGGAGTAGGGAGTCCCCCTCGAGGATCGGTGAGGCTCGGGCCACGTTGCGCGCCTGCGTCCAAGGCCACTTGACGACGTGCCGGGGAGCCGCGCGAAGGCCATGAGACGTGGAAGAGACGGTGAATAGAGCACTCTGCACTTGGCGCGAGCTCCTGATGTCTCGGGAGCCGAGCACAGCGGGAGGGCCGAGACCATGGACGGAGTGACCACCGCGGTCTATGTCTGTGAGACGCGCGAGCAGCGCGCGGAGAGCGAGGCGCACCTCGTCGCCGTGTACCGCGGGCTGAGCGAGAACATCCTCAAGCACTGCGGGCCCATCGGACTTGGGAAGGCGATCAGGATCTTCCTCCGCGACACGCAGGGCGCCGTTGTCGGCGGGATCGACGGGCTCGTCTTCGGCGACTGGGTCTACGTCAAGCTCCTCTGGGTCGACGCGGCGCTGCGAGGTCAGGGACACGGGACGCGACTCCTGACGCGCATGGAAGAGGAAGCGCTCCGCCTCGGCTGCCGGAACGCCCACCTCGACACCTACAGCTTCGAGGCGCGGCCGTTCTACGAGAAGAACGGCTACGAGGTATTCGCCACGCTCGACGAATTCCCGCCCGGGCACGAGAAGCACTTCCTGCGAAAGCGGCTGGGGAGGGAGATCCGATGAGCTTCTGCAGGCCTGCTGCTTCGTCGAGGCGAAGCGCGGTCGATGTGCGGTTGTGGCGGAGTCCCCCAGGGATGGCGGTCGCTCGCTCGTCCTGTGCACCCAGCGGAGCTTGATCGATCGAGTCTGTCCTGTAGGATGTTACCTGACGAGCGGCGCGGTCGGCGCCGGCGCGAGACAGGAGCGGACCCATGGCGACAGCGATCAAGCGAATCGGCATCATTACGAGCGGCGGGGACTGCGGTGGGTTGAACGCGGTCATCAAGGGCGCGGCCTTGGCCGCGGAGAGGCACGGCATCCGCACCTTTGTCATCCCGAACGGGTATGCGGGGCTCTACAACCTGGTCGACTTCGACTGCCTCGTCGAGCTGACGCCCGAGCGGCTCGCTGAGGTCCAGGCGTGTGTTGCGGGGGCTGAGAGCGGGCACTCGCGCGTCCAGCTGAAGAAGGTCGCGGATCCCGGCAAGTACGATCGCATTCGCCGGGGCCTCGCCAAGTTCGGTCTCGATGCGCTCCTCATCAGTGGAGGAGACGATACGGGGAGCGTGATGCTCGACCTCGCGGCGCAGGGGGTCCGCTGCGTGCACGCGCCGAAGACGATGGACCTTGACCTGCAGACGTACTCCGTGGGTGCGGACTCGACCATCGGCCGCATCGCCGATTACGGACGGGATCTCAAAACGACCGGGCGGACGCACAACCGGGTCATTGTCGTCGAGGTGTTCGGGCGCTACGCAGGGCACACGGCGTTTCGCGGCGGCATTGCCGCGGAGGCTGACGCCATTCTGATCCCCGAGATTCCCGTGAACTTCGACATTGTCTACGAGCACATGAAGCGAACGTATTGGACGCGGATCCAGACGAGCGATGTTCGCGCCGGGACCTACCTGATCGTGGTTGCCGAAGGACTGGCCGATGCCTCGGGAGCGGAGATCGTCGACGAGTCGGCGGGCGTGGATGCGTTCGGGCACAAGCGGCTGGCAGGCGCAAGCAAGTACGTGTGTGCGGAACTGACGAAGCGGCTCAAGGCCGACCCGGAGACGCAGGTCCGGATGCGCGAATTCGGAATGTTCGTCGAAGGCTTGTACGAGATCCCGGAGGTGCGCTCCGTCGTGCCCGGGCACCTCGTCCGGTGCGGCGAGACGTCGGCCTACGATGTGAACTTCGGCATCGAAGTGGGGGCAGCGGCGATCGAGCTTCTCGCGAAGGGAGTCGACGGTGTGACCGTCGCCGGGGTGCATGGGAACGAGATCCGGTACATGAAGACGGCCGATGCGATCCAGCAGCGGCACGTCGACTTGGCTCAGGTTGCCTTCCATGAGAACCTGGGCGTCTGCTTCGGCCGTTCCTCGGCGAAGCTCAAGTTCGAGTTCGTCGCGCTCACCTCGCCGCCCGAGCGGTACATGTAGCGAGGCGCTGCGGCGGCCTGACCTGCCATCAGGAAAGGAGAAGCCCCGCCTCCTGCGTGGCGGGGCCTACGTTTTCGGTCTCACGGGCGCACAGCGCGAGCGGCATCGACCGCGCCAGCGCCCTCCTGTGTCAGCGCCGCGGACCCGCGTGTGTTCAGGCGGCCAGGCGCTTGTACGTCTCCCAGCGGTCCTGGATGTCGACCTCAAGCTGAGCATGCAGTCGCTTGGCTTCGTCGGGGAAGCTTTGGACTAGACTCGCGTAGCGGACCTCGCCCATGAGGAAGTCCTGGAGATTGCCCGTCGGATCCTTCGAGTCGAGTTGGAACGGATTCTTCCCCTGCGCGTGGAGCCGGGGGTCGAACCGATACAGCGGCCAGTAACCGCACTCGACGGCCAGCTTCTCCTCTTCCTGGGTCTTTCCCATGCCCTTCTTCAGGCCCTGATTGATGCACGGCGAGTAGGCGAGAAGCACGCTCGGCCCTGGATAG
>Ga0315287_10000260_pt1 | contig 46167 bp, 36 predicted proteins | sample YL17G11_0_MG_FD_205037 | JGI IMG/M metagenome (GOLD analysis project Ga0315287, IMG submission 205037) | Sediment microbial communities from Yellowstone Lake, YNP, Wyoming, USA - YL17G11_0 | ecosystem: Environmental > Aquatic > Freshwater > Lake > Sediment | place: USA: Wyoming | collected...
AATTAATCTTACATCATATAGAACAAATTCCGTAGTTGGGTTATTTCATGATGCGAAGGATCACAAATTAACCGATCCAAAAATACCTGATAAAAATGCAATATCAAGTGGAAACTATACAATTGGTGTTTCAAAAAATTATTCAACACTCACCTCTGCATGGGCCGACCTTGATAATCTTCAGGGAGACTTAAACTTCGATCTTCAAACTGCGATAACACAAACAGTGGCAACGAGCGGGTCCGCTGTTCTACACGGACACACTCTGTCACACACAAGCAATTATAAACATTACGGCGATCCAACCAGAGATGTAAACCTTGTCAGTGTGAACTATAACGCATCAATGTGCCGTCTTGAGTTTGAGGGGCCGGGGACTCTTATATTTTCAGATTGGTATATGAAAAGGGTAACAACCGAGACGCCCGGAAGCTCTGCAGATTTTAAACTTCAGAATACCGATATTGCATTGGACATATACTTTAGCAACATTATGCACGATGGAAACGGACTTATAAATGGGTGTCTTTATTCTTATGATGTTACCCCTACAATTTATTTAAAAAATTTTAAAGTATGGGATTGTAATGATGCTGGATTTTATATAGAAAATGGAAATGCAAATTCTGTTTATGAAAACATCACAATTTATAATAGTACGAACTATTGGGGATTTCGTGTTGCAAGCGGGCAACCCGGTAAAGCTAATAGAATAGCGTCGTTTGGTGGCGCCGATGGTGATTTCGACATGGGGTCCTTTTCTATTTTTAATAAATGCGCATCAAGTGACGCGAGCGGATCAGAGGCTGGGTTAAGAAACCTTGTTGCGGCGAATTGTTTTGTTTCACTCGACGATACCAATACTGAATTTTTAAAAATCAAATCATCTGGCGCCTTGGCTGGAGGGGCGAATTCCACATCTTATCTTGTAAACAATGTTGTCGATATAGCTGGATATTCGCGCCCATCAACCGGATCGATATATTCAGTTGGCGCTAATGAGCTTGAGAATACTTCAGTATCACCTTCAGCATCAACGTCTCCATCATCGTCTCCGTCACCTTCAACCTCTCCAAGTTCGAGCGAGTCGGCATCAAGAAGTCCGTCGTCATCATTGTCTCCAAGCTCAAGCGCATCCTCATCCGCTAGCCCTTCGTTGAGCCCATCCTCATCGGTATCGGCTTCAAGATCGCCAAGTTCAAGCGCATCCATGTCTTTAAGCCCATCGTCATCAGTGTCGCCGTCTATTAGCCCAAGTTCGAGCGTATCGCCTTCTATAAGCCCTTCGTCATCAGAATCTGCATCAACGAGTCCATCATCGTCGAGCAGCGCATCACAGTCACCAAGTTCAAGCGCATCACAGTCAGTGTCGCCAAGCTCGTCGCCATCGCCATCTACAACCAGTACGCCAAGCTTTAGTCAATCGCCATCATCTTCTGAATCGTCGTCAGTATCACCATCATTATCCCCTTCGTCTTCCGAGTCATCGTCGATGTCACCTTCGTATTCACCATCAGGTTCGTATTCGCCATCAGCTTCGACATCGCCATCGATATCTCCAAGTAGAAGTATTTCTCCTTCTGTGAGCCCTTCTGGATCAATATCAGCATCATTAAGTCCATCATCTTCAGCTTCATCTTCCAGATCGCCAAGCTCAAGTATGTCTAAGTCAAGGAGCCCGTCATCGTCAGCTTCAGCTTCAAGAAGTCCATCCGGATCAATGTCACCATCATCATCTATGTCTGCGTCCGAATCTCCGGCTCCACCAGTCCCTGGTGAAGTTTACTTTTATGACTGCGCCATCAAAGCTGGAAACGTATTCGCTCATCAGACGCCAAACTTTGTTTTGACGATGTCTCACTGCGAGACCAATAAGCTTGAATCTTCATATGATCCAACGGTAGCGAGTAATTGTAATTTTGAATCAGAGGCGCTCGATACATTGCCAGAAGCTTTTATAGCGGCAGAGTTTCCCGCCAATATCGGAAGCTTTATCTACGACACTTATAACATACAGAATGATGGATCTGGAATAACATTCTGGACAGACAACGACATCTTGTATGGTATGTTAGGGACATTGAGATACGGGATAGGATATTTTTACTTTTATATATCTGTCCCAAATCCAAGTACGCCGAATCCGATTATTAAAACATCCACTACAGATAATAATTTCCCACCAAAATGGGAAACCACACTGCTACAAGCGCATAACTTATTGGGTGTTCCAGAGACTGTGATTAAAAAATGGAATTCAGCAAGATACGGGGTATAGAATGAAGAGCTACGATACAGACATAACTACCCCAGTAAAATACTGGGATTGGCTAACGACATTTTTTGATTATCTTTCTGATGAGGATAGAGAGCTGTTTGAAAATTTCTGGAATGGACTTACAACGTCCGGAAATGTTTTAATAAAAAAGGCTAATCGTCTTCTTAACACGTCGGCGCCAGAGCATTCTTCTGAAAATCTATGGGAAGATTTTTATGAAATCCAGGTCGGCCCATTTCATTCTAAACCGGTCATACTCGATCCGACTCTGACGGGTCAAAATTATCTCATTCGTCCGATTTCAAAAATACTCATTGAGCCCCAATATGAAAATGACATCAATCCGGTTTACCATGATGCGATAGAGATAACCGCGAGTGATTATTACAAAATTCGATCAATCGGATTGGAATGTTATGTGGTGGTTAAAGTTAAGAACGATTCCATTCCCGATCGGTACTTCAAAGTTTTTAATTTATTGTCATCGGAAGAGGCCACTGAAAGAGCGGAGTATGCCGAAGTTGATGTCAGCGTAAATGATGATGACACCTCAGATCTTATTGGCAGGATAGCATTTGAGAGCAAGGTGTCATATTCGATATCAAATTTTAACGTGTCGTTTATTGATGATGTATCATCTCCGGTGGCCACCTGGGGTTCCACATCGCTCGTCATCAATACTAATGGCCAGTCGGTTGAAAGTATTATCACAGCCGCAAACATATACAATTCAAACTCATGGGCCACACTGTCAAATAAATCTGGTTATAATACCATAGATGGTGTTTTGGTTAGAAAGCAAGTAGCACCCGTATTTCAAACCAGTCCCATAAAATTTCACGATCTTCCAAATTTTAGATATTGGTCAACAGATAGCGGGAGGCACTACCCCGGATCTGGCATGGTGTGGAAATGGTTTGATGGGCTTAATAATAGTTCTCCAGATGCCAGCTCACACATTGGAAATTCTTATTACGGAGAATACATTGAAGACCGGTCTAAAAATAAATACATTGTTGTTGTCGATGGCGACCTGTCGTACATTGGCGACAACCCGTTTTCTATCTATTTCACGACCGGTAGGGCATACGATATTGATAGCTGGGTCATATACCTCCCACAACTCCACACCCATATAACAGATGGGTATCCGATAGAATTCAAGCTTGATGCAGACTATTCTGTTTCAGATAATATTGTCGAATTCAAACACGATATTGTCGCTTCCGGGGAAGTATCGAGCGAAGATATTTTATATTGTAAAAAAGCGGAAATTATAGAACATTTTCTTTATGAGATGTTCGGTAACCTCGTAGGTATTCCGGATTGGTCGATATATAACCATAACAATTTTTCAGGCAAGGCGGCCATCAACAGCGCACTGCTGTCGCTTCAAAATGTGAGTAGCCGGCAAGACTACCAGCGAGCATTAAACGCTTACTACGGGCTTCCTATAGCTCCACAGAACAGCAAGGTAATAGGCCTATACGAATCTTATGGATACAAAATATCCAGCATACGCGGAACGGGTGTAACCCTTGAGCTAAAGCCAGGGTCGGAGCTTCACCAATTCGTACAAGATGGTGGAAGATTTTTTATAGAGGACAAGCCTGATGCGATTATCTTTTCTGTAACTAACCGCTTAACTGGCGAAATTCAAATGAAGGATGCCTCTTTTTTGGCTGTTGGTGACGAAATGCACATCAAACTTCGCAATCGATTTATCCTTCGAGACATTTATGCCGAAACCGTCGACGACGCAGCCTACATCACAATTTATAGCCCAGAGGGACACGCTGCCATTCAGCACCTGATAGACGTTACCAACACACTTTCTAATGGAAAGAGCTGGCCAGAGATCCTGATTTACGATACAGAGAAACTTGAGCATAACTACAATGGGATTTACCATATCACATTTGCTGAGCCATTCGGTGGAAATGGCAAGATGGCGAAGCTGACTCTTTATAAAAAGCCGAGCAATGGCGAACCGCTTTATAACGACTATGTTGGCGGGGATGGGATACAGGAAACTGATATTTCGGCACGGCATGGTTCGGTTCACATTCCGTGGCCAACTCACAAGTTCCTGTATCTCCTTATGGAAAATAATGAATACTTCAAAGCATACCTCGACGCCCCGATAGATACGATTTTTGATGACGAGGATTCGGTTGAGCAATATCAAATCCTGGCAAGAAACGTATCAATATTGACCAAAGAAATGTTCATGAAATGGGTGCAATTTGATAATTTTAAAAGGTATAATGGAATCAACCTGGAGTCGGATTCGCTCGAGGTAATAAGGGCGCTTCCGGGGGCCATTTTTGGAAATTATTTCCCGAGTAGTTATGTAGAGACGAAATAACTATATTTATAGTATAATATCTCTGAGGAGAGCTCATGCAAATAGATACGACCACCCGATCAGCGATGATCGATGTTCTGAAAACAAAGCTACTTGCGAGCACGATGCTCATAAAATTCTACACGAATCTTGATGCAGTAACCCCGATATGCGCAGTACCATTTGGAGGCTTCACATCGATAGCCATAGGTGACAAGATTGGGTATAAGTTTGTGGATTCTTATGGCAACAACGTTTTAAGGGGAGCGGTTACCGCTTCGGGAACAGTGGCTTATTTCGTTATTCATACAACAGATGTTACACCGGTAGAAATAATCCACGGGACTGTTGGAGCGCTGTCGACAACCAAAGACATCAGGTTTAATAGCATAAACTGGAACACAAGTTCAAATATTACGATTACCGATTTATCAATCATAATGTTGCAAGGGGCGTAAAATGCAGACCTCAGTATTTAGTCAAATATTGTACCATTCTCTGCGCGGCGAGCAGATGTATGGTGGAACGTTATCGGTTGATGAATTAATCGTCCCGACCGAAGAGGTGGGGCCTGCTAATGGTAGGGGATCTATTGATGGCAAATATTTTGATATTGGATTTAACAGCCCGATAAATTCAGTTAGGGCAAAAAGCATAATAGTATATCCGTTTGTCTCATCAAACTTTTCCAGTTTCATTGTTAAAGATAATGCAAACAGATCTCTAATCGAAATATCTCAGGAAGATAGCGCACCAGGAATTAAACTTTATGATGTCGTTGGCGGTGTATGCGCTTACATTTCTAACGGAGTGGCATCATTTACCAAAGCCCTTATTGGATCAAACGATCTAAACGAAATAACTCAAGGGGTAAATTTTAGAGCTATTGGTTATTCTGTGATGGATTTTTTAAAAGGACAAAGCGCAAATTTCGACTATACTGTTACCGCGCAAGATTTTACTGTCCCATCATTGACTTATGGGTTTGCAGCCTTAGGTTCCCGAGTTGAAGACGAACTCTATCCATGGTATTCTAATGATATGCTCCCCCTTGATCTTTCAGGCACAGGAAGGCTGACAAATACAATTGTTGGTGAGCTCGGGAAGATGGGAGATAGTACCACACTAAGTTTGACTCAGTGGGGCTATTTGGCATCAATGCAGAATGTTTCAACGGCTTCGAGTCCAATATTTGTAAATGTTGCTGCGACTAAATTTTCAGGAATGATCGACCCTAGCCCCGCAGGACATACGATAAGTGATCTTGAATACTTTATAAAAAATTATCGAGAATACCCAGAGGCTGCAATTGCATACACAGTAGGCGCTGGATGGTCTGGAACGATACAGCTAAGAATCTCTGTAATTGGAAAGCTGTGTACTATGGTAATAACCCCTACACTATACCAAGACAGCGATCCATCCAATTCTCCAGGATTGGTTTATATCTCGTCCCTAGCAGCCTCAAACTCAGCTAGAACTGAAAAATTAAAGATTGATTTTTCTAATAGTAAATATTCTATCATAATGGCAAATATTGGGGCTACAACATGGAAACGTCCATCATTTGAATTCAGAGGATCAACGCAAATAAATTCTAATACTACAATAGCGGTTAATTTATGCGCTGCAGCTCCAATAGCGTCAGACCCGTATTTAACAATTGGTCTTATGGGTCCAACGGTTGGTCAGGAAACTGGCGGTTCATATAATTGTCAACCTATAAGCTGGGCCTCATCTACAGGCGGTCAATATTTAAGATTTTATCCGCAAACATGGACTTGGTTCGTAGCATAAGGAGCTGAACAAATCATGAGACTTCCACAAGTATTAAACTTTTCAACATTGACCCCCGATCAGGTTATAGCAGTTGACGGAGCCAATGTCATTGATGATACAACACAGGAACAGCTTGGGCAAACTCTAACACTGATCCCTGTGAATATTGATATTTACGGTTTGGCATCAGCTTCACATGTTGGCACTTATGCGGCATATCTTGAATATGAAGCAACAGTTGATTGGTGGATTATACGAACATTGTATTTTTCTCAATACCTTTCAGATCAGGAAAAGTATGTAGCCACCATTACCGACCCCGGGCTTGCCAATAATATGCGGTTGATCAAAGTCCATGAGTTCAGCGTTGACAATGGTGGACTTGAGGCCACATTGATGAGGCTCCCATTTCAAGTTGAGATTGGTGACGGTGAGGCTTGGATACGATGGTACAATACCGAAGGTGACTTCGCATTCCCTCAAGCCGCTTTATACAAGGCCCCTTTGTACCAAAATGGAGTTGGAACTACACCAGCTACCGACCCAGCGAGAGTAACGCATCGCGGAGCCGTTATAGTCAATCCACAATCGGAGTAAATATTATGAATCAACTTTTTGAAATGTACAAACGGGCAGAGCTTCAAACAAAAGGGCCAACCCCTTTGTATGATAGGCACAAAGTTCCTCTTTGGAAAACATTCATCGCAGGAGCCGACCCATCTGGTGTAAGTACATTTAATATTGCCCGCAGGGCCTCTAACCACAAGGAGAATCAGGTCGTAGGAACTACGGCTGGAGTTATCAGTGGTGTTGCTGCATTACCATCGGCCGTTAGCGGCATGATTGGTGGAGTTAAAGGGGCGATAAAAACACATGGCGGTATTAAAAAAAGAATTATTGGTGCCGCTCAAGGTTTTGGAATAGGCGCTATTAGTCCGTACAAACAAATATATCATGGATTCGCTGCAGGAAAAGCCCTTGGGGAATCTAAAAGACTTGGCAAAGTTACCCCTGAAGCTCTTCATCATATACAAAACGTTTTAGGTATTGAGATGAGCGGTAAGTCAAGTCAAAGACTTTCAAACCTATCATCGTTAATAGGCAAATCAAAAACATTTCGCGAAGGCGCTGGCAAACTTCAAAAATATGTTGGTGGGCAAACAAAAATGATTGCCGCAGGGTTTGGTGCCAGCGGTGCGATTGGTGGACTATCGTCTTATGTCCAATACAATCAGGGCAAAGATATTGGCGACAAAGAAATAGCTTTTAACAGGAAGATACGCGGCCTTGAAGCTCAAAAAAAAGCATAAAGGGTAATCATGATTGCAGGAAAATCTTACAGTCTCGCAAATCCAATTCTTGGTTCTGCGGCCTTTAGCGATGGTTTAAGGGCCGCTTCTTCATTTGCCACTCTTTCGGTGGGAACCCAGATAGATCCATCCACTCCATACCAATACGTTCGTCAGCCGGCAAACGGCGATGATGTAACGGTCACGATAAAGAGTGGCGTCATAACATTCTCCCATCCACAATCGCATCCATACGTTGGCATTGGCGATACTGTTGTTTTTACAGATGGCCAGGTGGCAACCACCGTTTATCTGAATAAAAAAATATCCACAAGGAAATGGGAAGTTCGTGGCGGATCATCGTTCGGTGCTCCAGATGATGTTATCGAGGCGCAGACTCTCGTAAAAATAGATAAGACGTTCCCCGGTATACGTGAAGCGATTGATGGATCGACCAGTGGAGCACTTGCAATAATAGGAAATAGTGTTCTGGCAAGCCAAGTCAATGCAGTAGCATTAAGGTGCCAGCTTCGCATAGCGATGTATGAAATGAGCGAGGAGATAACAACTGATGCTGTGGCCCTCGTATCTGTGGATGGGTGGACTACTGACGAAGAGTGCTGTGTAAAGATTTTTTGCCCAAGCGATATAAAATCAGAATGCAACAGCGACCAGAGACACAAATACGTTTTGGATAAGAACAATGACAAGGTTGGAATATCACTTGTCAGCAACTATACGATAATTCAGAGTCTTTGTTTTGATGGACACAGTCGCTCCGATAACAAGATGATCGATTATAATTCAACAACGCTTTCCAAAACAAAAATACTTGATTGTAGATTTTATGATTGTGGATACGGCATTACGTCTACAGAGACCCCTGCCGACAATCAGGTAATTAAAGGAAACACTTTTTACGATATCGCCTTTGACGCTATTGTCATGGCGCACAGCCGCGTGAATATCTACAGTAACACAATAGTTTCTTGTGCCGGGTTCGGAATACATCTTACCGGTAATACCGGAACCTGCAGGATAGTAAATAATCTTGTACAGGGGTGTGATACGGATAGCGACATTGTCGCTTATAGCCAGTCTGACGATATCGCCTGCTGTATAGTTGATGACAATTCTATTCCCAACAATGCCGGGAATATGAAGAACACAACCGTTCTATTTAAAAACGCAGCAGCCAAAGACTATCGCCTCGATGTCAGGGCTATCAACCCAGCAATTATCAGCGGAAGTGATTTGTCAGAAGATGCTTATTACGCTTTTAACACTGACGCTTTTGGTAACAAGATTGATGAGTCCTGGTCGATCGGATCACATCATTTCGTAAGAGAGCTTAGGCTGGCCGCCGGATACCCTTCAACCACCGACTTAAAGACAGATACATCTCCACTTACAGCGTCGATGTCAGAAATGGGTTTGCTCACATTCAGCGAGCCGCAGGTAAATGAAAATTTGTGCGCAGGATGTGTAGTTACTCTTTTTGGCGGCGTTACAGTGTTACTGTGGGAAATGGTTGATAGTTCAAATTGGAAAGTGACAGATACCACGACCCCGGGCCGAGGAGATTTTACATTAGTCGGATCGTTAAGCGTACTTTCGATCAAGGTTGCATTTGAAGGCGTGTATTCAGCATTAACACAAGGGATAGCCAAGCCTTATGGTGATGGCGATATTCTTGATTACTTGTCGACCGATACATCCATAGATGCGGTTACCGACGATATTAAAATCGTTCTAAACTGTTCTTATGGAGATGTCAACAAGGGCGCCGAGATAAATGGATCATTTGACGAAACAAGAAACATTACTGTTAAGGCCCCAAACCTTCCAGGAGTCGATTGTAATATATCCAGAAGGCATAATGGAAAATTTGATAATTCAAAGTTCTATATTCAGGCGTCAAGTAATATCTTTGATGGGTTTTCAATTTATTCAGACTTTGTAACCATTGACGGGATGCAAATATATGCAATAAATAATGGAGTTTCAGTGGTTAGGGGGCATAGTTTTAGCATCATCAATAATATTATATCTGGCGCCGGTGACGACGGAATCAAGATACAGACTGGTGAGGAAAGCGAAAGATCAATAATAGTCAACAATATTATTTATGGATGTGTTGGCGCTGGGATAGATGTATTCCAGGGGGCGTTTACAGCCCAAAACTCTCATCTCGCGATTTATAATAATACCATCATATGCAAGGGTCAGGGAATTTACATATACTCGCTCCCTGATGTTGGTGTCTCACTTGCAATTAGTATCAAAAATAATTTGGTCCAAGGGTTCCCGACTGTTGGGGTTGGACTTATAGAGATGCTAAAATCGACACCTGATTATCAGGGAAAAAATTATCAAATCACGAATTTTAGCAATGAGTTGATGTCAATTGATTCGTGTTGGAGCGAAGACGACTCGACGACCAAATATGGTGGATTTAATAACGGATCAGCCCTGAGGATAAGGTTTCGTGACAGGGCGGCAGATGACTATCGAATAACTTTCTCGGATTCGTTATTGATGGAAAACGCCGAAGAGCTGTCAGCGGATGGATTTTATAATTTCGATAATGATATTAAAAATTCCAACAGATCAATTATCAAATGGAATGTTGGCGCTGATAATTTTTCAGTATCCTCAGCCAAAGAGTCTCACTTCTCTGTCGGAATAAACACTCAGAATTTGGATCCCGACTCGCCAGGAAGAACGGCGACAATTTCGGATAGCATCATAACATTTGATGGTGACGGAATATCGGCCGCTGTTGGCGTTGGTGACAAGGTTGAATTTGCATATGTCAGCGCCCCAATGGTTACGCTGTATTGTTATCTTGCCGAGAAGGGCAATAATAAAATATGGGTCATCAGGACCAATGAGGGATCGCAATATCCTTCAGAAGGGCCCATTGTCGTTGCAAGTATTAAAAGAGTGTCAGATACCCTTGAAAATGCTCTTGACGTTGGCGGTACAGAAAAGATTTACAATGAGCTTGGTGGGACTACAAAAGACATAGGTTCAATTTTTACAAAAGTGTTCGTGTGGTGCTATAATGATGGGGCCGACACATCAGCCGGACCAGTAATAGATGGATGGAATGGGTCGATCGCCTATCCAATGATTGTATCTGTTCCATGGGATATTGCGACTCAGTGCAATACGCGCCAGAGACATTTTGGTGTTTGGTCAGTAGATTCGTTTTCACTATCACCGGCAACAGGTGACGGTTTCACAATATCAAGCCCGTGTGTCCATATAGACGGTTTCCAAATTGAATGCTCAAATGGGGACAACGGTATTTTGTGCAATCAATCCGGCACCACGGCTGGAAATAATCTTATCAAGAACAATCTCATTCGAGATACAAAGAATGGTATCTATATCGATAGTACCTTTGCAATAGCTCAATGCGCCATTCTAAATAATATTATCTATGGAACTTTTGAAACCGGTATCTACGCTCTCAATGGATATGTTTACAATAACACAATCGTCAGCCCATCAGTTCTCGGTGTGTCTGGATTAGCTGCCGCTTCTGGCGAGCTCAGTGTAATAAATTGCCTTGTCACAGGGGCCCCTTCGTCGGGATGCTTTGCGATAAATAAGCTCAATGCCGGATTTTATAATTGCATTAGCCAAGACACAACTGCTAATGGAACGAATTGCGTTGCCAATGTTGTTGGGATTAATTTCGCCGACGCAGCGAATGATGATTATCATTTAAGGCGAGATGATTGGGTTGCATTAAATTACGGAATGCAGCTTAAAACATCATTCGTCTGGTTTGAATTTAATTCAGATATCGATCTCGAAGCTCTTAATGGTTCATACGATGGTTATACCAATTGGAGCATTGGGGCTGATAGCAATCCAAATATGGAAACCGTTAAATTGTATTTCTCAGCCAGTGCTGAAAATACTGCAGATCTTTCCGAACCATCAACAAAGGTTTATATTTCCGGCGGATCAATGGTTTTTGATACACCCCAAGATAATGATAATCTTGGAATTGGCGACGAGGTAACATACGATACCAATAAGGTGTGTTATCTTTATCAAAAGATTTCCACAACACAATGGTTAGTAAGGACAAAGTACGGATTAAACCCGGATGACATCGGCCTTACAACACCAGTCGACCTTGAAACAATTAAGCATAAATTTAATGCAACTGATATAGAAGCTTTCTTGACAACAGTTAGAGCGTTTTTATCAATTTCTCCAACCAATTTTACAGATTTAATAAAGGCGAAGTATCAGATCAATTTTCCATTTTACAAATCAACATCGAAAATAGGGCAGCATGTTTATATTTATGGGTTCGTGACAAATGAAGACTGCTATTTCAGATTGTACACTCCTGATGATACAATCAATGAGTGCAATACGAGGCAGAGATACAAGGGATGGTATCAGGCAGAAGTGCATACAGATGCAGTAGTATTTGAGCCGCCAGACACTCTTTACGATCATCCGGAGGCGGGATATCAAATACAGGTAAGCCAAAATTATACTGTTATAGAGGGTGTGGTGATTAATGCAAAAGCGTTAACATACACAAGCAATAATGGCATCAATATATTGGAATCTGTTGGCTGCAAAATAATTGGATGCACCATCATAGAGGCTAATTTCGGAATATTGAGTCTTAGTGATTTTTATTTGGTTTTATCTTATAGAAAAATTATTGCAAATAATATCATTATCCGGCCAACAGTTATTGGAATCCAGGGTGGCGGTGACGATATCATGTACAATAACACCATAATCTGCTCTGGTGCTTACTTTGGGTTTATGAATTTTTCAGCAGATATTTTAATAAACAATATTGTTCAAGGGGCCGCCTCTCAAGATTATTATACTCCAAATTTTGTTACATACTGTCTTAGTTCAGACGCATCTGCCGGGACTGGAGAAGGTTGCATAATCAATTCTCAGATTTTGTTTGCAACTTATGGGATTGATAATGATGACTATCATTTGTCAGCAAGTGATAGTGTGGCAAGAGGGTCTGGCAAGCAACTTGTTTACAATAGTAACTACAAATTATCCGTTGATGCATCTAATTTGCCACGCGGTAAAAGGTGGGATCTTGGAGCCCTGGAATTTGAAACAAGACACGTTTATTATTCTGTAGGATTAAATCCTAATAATTTAAAATCAAATCCATTAGGGGTTTTGGGTTTTGAAATAACAAACTATGTCGGAGATCGGCCAGTAGAAGGCTATAGCATTATTACATTCTCATCAGACCAGATCGACGTTGGAGTCGGAGTTGGTTGTGAAATAACATCTACAAACTCTGATGATTTTCCGGACGGATGTTTTATTAGCGGGAAGATTGATTACAAAAATTGGTACGTTACCGATAAGAGTGGCTACGCCATACCATATGGTAGTGGCGAGGTGTCATCTATAAGAAGAGCATACGCAACACTTGGCGTTGCCATTGATGAAATATTTACGAATAAATTATCAAGCGATCTTATAGGAGAGCAGGTCCAGGTTAGCATTGCATGTTACAAAGACTATCCTGATTCGTCAACTGCCACTGTTTATTTTTTAAATTGTGATTCTGATTTTAATCTTATAATATATGCGCCAACAGACACTGAGCACGAAGTAAACTCCAACCAAAGTCATGGTGGAGATCCATCAAATGGATACAAAATATTGGGAAATTATAATGATACCGAATCAAACTGGTCTATCAAAGTAATTGGAACGTCGTATGTTGAAATTGAAGGCTTGGTGGTAATGTCGCCATACAATATCAAAAGTAATGGCATTTGGATAGATTATGGAAAGAATTATTATCTATCAAAAAACATTGTGCATGGTTGCACTGGAGACGGAATAAAAACGAGTCAGCCGCTTCCTCAGAGTTTAGACTTCATCGTCAATAATCTTGTGTTTAATTGCTCTGGTGATGGCATATCAACCGGGTCGAAATATGACTCAAGTGGATCAAAGACATTCATATATAACAACACTGTTTATAAATGCTTCAGAGGAATACATTTTTGGAATAATGCTGACGCTCAATACTCATCCATTTTAGGAATATGCATTAACAATATATGCCAGGAATCCTTGCTTAAAGATTATGTAGAGGAGTATCCGGCTCTGGGTATGACTTTGCAAATATCGTATTGCACATCAAGTGACGATACTGCTAATTTCTACGGCGGATCTATTAATGATACGAATAAGATCGTTCAATTTATTGACAAGGTCGGTATGAATTTTAATCTACTGCCGCAAGTAGATTATTCTGCAATAGATAACGGAAGAGACCTTTCCGACATTTCAATAATAGCGTTTGCCGATGACATTCAGTATAAGAATAGAGAACCTGGAATGTGGGACCGTGGCGCATTTGAAATTGTATCAATTTCAGGATCTGGCGAGCTTACGGCCGGACCGGTTGGAATTGAAGGGATATGCTTTGCCAGCAAGACCATACCGATACTTGAATTACATTTGAGAAAAGAGGGTTACGAGCTTCCCGATGTTGAAAATTTCTACTCCATAGATGTTGACGGAATACTCGGTCGCCCATCGATAAATACATTTCTTGCCGCCAACAGTGCGTATAAATCATATAGCATCGTCGTCTATGTCCAGGGCGGAGAATCATTTGCCGGACAATTTGTTTTTGGACCACGCACCGGGGCGAAAACCGTTATCGTAAAAACTTGGCCGGCCGAAGAGCATCTTGGCCCAGCATCAATTTTATATGAAGAGTACCTTGTTGATGCGACATCTAAGCAAAGCGTATTGACATTTGAAGATCTTAAACTGTATTGCGGAAATAATACATACGATAATAATTATATGATTATTACCGCAGGCGCCACGCAAAAGTTAAGATTCATCCAATGCATTGTTCAAATTAATAGGGACGCAATTGTTGACATTACCGATTGCGTGGTACAAGTTGTGAGCTCGATATTGATATATAGAAATAAATACGACCAGGACAACATGTATCTTGCGAACAATGATTTGATTTCCGGCAACTACATGTACAACTCAATGGTTCTGTCTTATAGAACTTCAGATCTTGAGTTTCAGTTGAGTCGATTTGTTTGCGATGATATCGTCTCAAACTGTCTGTCTTACAATTATTCAAATGGCGGGTTCGCTTTTACGAATCCTTCTACAAAAGTTATTAATTGTCTGCAGGATACCGACCCATTTATAAATGAATTCAGTTTAACCACTCGGCTGTTTGATATATCAACAGTTATGGTGTCTCCATTTATGCTTGATAACGATTCTCCCGCAATCAACGCTGGTGATAATTTATTGGTAGAAACGTCGACAGACATTGGTGGCAATGATAGAATATTTAATTTTGGAGTTGTCGATATTGGCCCAAGAGAATCTGAAATTCATCATCTTGAATTCAAGTCTCAATCAATAGCATCTGTTTTTCAAGATAAGATTTTCATTAATTTTGAAACGAAAGAATGTTTCTTTGCCGAGTCAGATCTGGTATTAAAAGATTTTTACCATCAGTTTGACGGTAGCATCGGGTATCGCGAAGAGTTCATTCGAGAGTCTAAAATCGTCATTACGCTGAAGTCTGTCGAGTCGGACTTCTCCATCAAAACGGATAAAATAGACACATTGGTTAATTCATTCGAGGCTTACTACGATGCCAATGCGATGGCTATCATAATAAAGAAAGACGCAAAGATATTCGGTAATCTATTCAGCAATATTTTTCTTGATGGAAGATTTATTTTTGAATTTGATGAGATTACCCATACGCTTTCAGTTTATATTAATGATACTTATAACAAGGGTGCGTCTGGTGACAAAAACCCTGTTAAGAATGTAAAATTTGGTGGAACGGCACTTGTACTGAAATAGGAATAATCATTATGAATGTGGTTAATTCAAAAAGATCTACTCCGCAGGGAGATGTCATCGGATCGTTTTCAGAAGATAATAAATTCGTGGCAAGCGGCGTAGCGAAGGGATATTGCACAGACTCATATTCATGGATTGCCGATTTCAGATCCAAGGCTAAGAATAATGTTTTCCTGAATCCACACATAGGATACATTTCTTTTTTTAGCGATAAGGAAATTTTATACGAGGAGCTGGGCAATGTAGCTTCTCTACAAAGCGCGTATCCGTTCATTTCTACCTACATAAGGCAAAAGCTGCCCCCGCATAGTTTTGAGATGTCGAAGATGCAATATTCCCGCATAAGCAACAAAGGTGCGGAATTTGATTTGATAGAATATACAAATCCATCGGATCAGATCAAATCACCAAAACTTGCGGACTCCGACCTTCCAACGCCGGAGCCGATTGAATACAATCATGGGTTCTGGAGGGCGCCAGCTTTTTATGCCTCTGGATATCGCGTGCGTCTTGATAGTGCGCGTCAACCTTATGGGTTGGATTTTTATGACATATACTACTGGGGAACCCCCAAAAGCATTTACACTATTTTAAATCTCGACAGTTCGGAATTGAACCTTGGAAACTTTTGGAATAGTATCTACAGTTCAGAGAATAGGGCGTTCCATCAGATAGTAGACCTTATTGGTAATACCGGTGATGATCTGCTGGAAGACAATTACGATTCTGTTAAAAGAATAACGGATGTTAAATTCAACATCGCCAATTCTAAGCTATTCTATTTCGAAAACAGCTATGAGTGGATTTGCTATTACAACGACTCTCAGCATTACTCTGAAAGAAAATACTCTCCGTATTTAGGTCTGGTTAATCTTTATTTTTTAAATCAAAATGTCGAAAACGGTGATGTGTATTGGCCAGGAATTGTTGATTGGAAACAAATATATCAGGAGCCCACATATGGTGCGTTTGTCGGTTTTTTTCCACAGATAATTCGCGGTCAGATTGTGGAACCGGCTAAGATAATTTCGTATTGGGGCGCATACAGGGCTGGAAAAGTCTATACGAGCGGTCAAATGGCGATAAACATGGGAGTTACCAATGGTGAACCTGATGACCAATCGCGCATAACATACAGCGCCTGCCGCCACATGATCAACCAATATGACAACGAAGAAAATTATTCTATTCATAAGAAAACGGATACCGATTATCTTTATGGCGGAATCGATGTTGATACCGAAAGAAACAGGAGATATTCATCGGTTGTAATGACCGAGCCCTACATGGTAACGGCGCCAATATGTGATGGTGAAATTGTCGGGTATATGTTTGTCGATAAAAATGGATCGCCAATCACAGAAGCAAATCCATTTAACGCCACCACAAAACCTGAGTTGTTTTTAAAGATAAAGGCCACTAAAAATATAGTTACCGAAATAGATCGCCTGATCAGCGCCAATGATACAAACACAGACATCATTAATACTTTGGTTTTTGGTGATGTTTTGTCATCTTCGAGATATTTGCAATTATTGACAGATGTGAAATATTACAATAACTTTCGCGATGCATCGTATTCTTCTAAGTCTGTATTTATGGGAAGACAGGACGACTGCCTTGACGATCTTGTTGGTATTGCGGCTTCTAATAATTACGGAACCGTTGGCAAGGGGACGCATAAAGAATTTTCAATTCCCGTCTTTGGAAGCGTTATCAACTCTGATAGTTATAGCGATAGCAATATTAAAGTGAATGGGATGGGGTTGGTTTCAAAAATTGTTTACAATCCAATAAGTGCAACCTGGAGTACAATTACTGATCTCAACATGTACTGCTCCAACTATTCTGCAAAAAATTCAAACGTTCCATCTGTTAAAGATCCTATTGGGAACGAGCAAAAGGTTCTGCTCAGCACCCCAGAGACTGCTATTACTGCCATTGTTGATGGTGAGAGATTCATGCCTATGATTAAGCTATCCGGAATTAACGGATATATTAAAATCATGGGGAGGAATCCTTTCTTCAAAGTATCAAGGGCAAAAGACGGAAGGTATGAGGTGATTTATAATGTTGAATTCCCATACTGCCCTGGATCGTACACCGAACGTACATTAATGAATTTTTCTGATTATAAAGAGACTTGGGTTTTAAAAAAGATCTCTTATATCAATGCTGGTCCAAGAACCACCGATAGCACCAACAGGATCGATGTTTCAAACGATCGCTACGCTCCATTTGTAGACGATTCATTCTGTGCTCATGCGCTCTTTAGACAGTATGCGGCTGATGGATACGTGTCCACAGCATCGTTTGAAAACGGGGGCGGAACTCAAAACATAGATGCTTTAACCCAAAAGAATTTAATTTCATACCCTGCAGACCTGGTATGGATGAACGCTTCATACAATCTTTTGTCATTGACAAAATCAAGAGTAGAGTATGCGAGAAGATATGGCACTTATGATGTGTGGATGGATTTTAATGACAAAGACGTAAAGCTGATGGGTCTATTTGACAATAGAAAATGGAAATTTGATAAAGACAGATACAGCTCTTATATTGGAAGGGAAAACGCTTCCAATGTATACGAGATAGATGTCTCCGCTTTGTTCGAGGATTTTACTCAATATCAGAAGAGCGAAGCTGCTATACCGGACATGAAAAGATGGCTGTACGCTTATTTTGCCGGCTTTGCAAACATGATGGCGAACGCCGACATGGAAAACAATGATAGCAAGGTTGGGAGCGCTAACGACATAATCACCGAAAAGATAAACACGCTTTCAAATAACGATTTGACATCTGACCAATCTGAGTCAAACCTTGTCATTGAAATATGGGATGACCTTGCAGATCTTGGAAATAATAATGAGGCATCCGCATCGGTCAGCCCATCCGCGTCCGTCAGTCCGTCGGCATCGGTCAGCCCGTCCGCATCGATTGCTCCGTCTGAGCCGAAGTACGAATTAACCGCAACATCAAAAGTTGTTGCTGGATTCGGAACAGTGTATCAGATAAAAGCGCTAACTGATTTTGGAGATGTTGTCACGGACGATTTGGGCGGATGGATCCAATCAGAGGATAATCTGTCGCAATCTGGAGATTGTTGGGTATATGATGACGCCGTCGTTGGAAGCACAGCATACGTTAGCGATAATGCGAAAGTCAAAAATGATGCATTCGTGTGGGGCGATGATACATCCAATCCGACGGAAATAAATATTTCTGATAATGCTGAAATATATGAGTTTGCCGACATTGAGACAACCAGCACCGGTCTATACAGCGGAATAAAAATAAACATATACGGGCACGCAAAGATTCATGGGCATGTGATGATAAGTGCCGTTTTGGCATCGGTTGATATTTATGGTGACGCTGCAATGTATGACAATGCGTCGGCGTGGGATGGCGTTTCAATATCAGATTCAGCAAAAATATTTGGCGACGGCATGGTGTACAATCATGCAACGGCTTCCGGGAGCTGCCAGATATACGAAAACGCCCAGGTGTACGGATCAAACGTATTGGTGACCGGAAGAGCTTTGGTACATGGTAGCAGCCAGGTGTCTTATGGATCAACCGTTCAGGACGACGCTGATATTTACGGTACCGCTATAATTGATGCTGGTGCAACGATCAAGGATCACGCAGCCGTCTACGACCAGGCTATGGTGTATGGCTGGGACGATATGAACGGTGTGTTCTCATATCCGATCGTGTCTGGTTTTGCTGAAATATATGGGACTGGATCTGTGGCTGGCGCAGCTTTGGTTTACGGGTTTGCCAAAGTATTTGGAACCGGATACGCGCTGGTCTGGGAGAGCACCCAGGTTTATGATTTTGCGCAGATATCGGGAACATCGACAATAGATAAAAACGCTATCGTAAGAAAATGTTCCGTAATTATTGATCAGAACGTCGGGTTGGATGAAATTATAGAAACGGCGTGCCCGGAAACTCCTCCGGTTGTCGCGCCAGGCCCGAATTATGGCAATTGGCGCCCGATATCGACTGTCAGCCACGACACCATCAAGGTCCCAGAGAAACTCATCCTTGACAATGTGAACATCAGTCATATTGCGGACAGTACCGAGGATGGTATTCAACACGTTTTTGATACAGTGAATGGCGCCATATACTATGCGTGCATCGGGTACATCCAGGACGGGTTGTCCTTTAATTTCCCAATCGATGTTCACTACGGTCTTGATAACGATTTGCTTGCCGAAAAGTACAATCTGGTTCTTTATTACAAAGATGAAAAATATGCGTACCACGTAGTCTATATTACAACAATGTCAGACCCGGATTCTGCCGGAAGACAATTGTACAAAGTTTACTTTTATCGTGATAACGACGATCCGGTTCCACCCACCTTAGATCCGATTGATTATGAGTCAACTGATATTGGGCCACTTGCTATTTACGAGCCTAAAAAACAAATCAGTAAAAACATTTCATTTGATATAAATTCCTCATCGGCTGTGGATGGGATCGATTTAAATATTATTCGAAAATTTATCGACATTAAAGTCGATACCGATCGATATGTGTTGAATCAGAAGATGTACTTTAGAACTCGGGTTATTAAAAAGAAAGTGGACAATTATGACGCATCGTTCGAATCCGAGGATGTGTCGATAATTCAATACAATGGAATCAAAATAGACACGGCGTCAGATGAGAACAAGCCATACATTAATGATCCATGGCATGTGGATGGCGGCGGATATGAAAATGAATTCGATTGGACTAAGGTTGTTTCAAAAGAAATCGTTAGAAAGTTGGGCACAACGTATTTCAAAGTAGCTTCGAAGTAAACGAATATTGTATTTTGATTGTGGAGGCAACGAGATGATATCCAATTTAAGATCGAGGTCTATAGAGGGTCACATCGCCGACAGCGCTGGCAATATTTTAAGAAACGCGCAAGTCGTTATAAAACAACCTACTCCGGCAATCAGTTTTACGGTCGACTCCGTACAATCTGACGACGACGGGTACTTTGTATCGAAGCCTCTACCAAACGGAATCTATGATATTTATGAATCCGGCATAAGAGTGTCTCGGGTAATTCATTATGCTGTTGGGGCTGGGATACCATGTTTTAAGGCTGATCAGGAAAATTTTGACATCACAAGGACCGGCCAGTTTCAATCTTATGCAAACGCAACTCCGCCGACCCTGAATCAATTCAAGGCATTCATTCAAATAGAGCCATCGTTTGTCGACGTTTCCTTATATGGAAGCCTTTTCCAGATTTATGATCGGTCTATTTTGGTTAATCCTATACCGAACGGCGACACCAACGAGCTTCATTATATCGCCGCGTTTCACGGTTTTAATTCAAATTCAAGAATTACCACGACACGGTTTGATGTTGAGTATTTTGCTCCGCTCACATCGTTGTCATCAACGTACAAAAGAATTCGATGGGCTGGAGTTCCCGGGATACGTTTCTATAAAGACTCTCGATTAGTTTTGCCTCTTGATTATTTTTCCATAGTTCCAAACCTCCCCAAGACAGATTTAAGCTTTGGAACAGGAACGATTGGTGTAACAGCTTCAAGTGGAAGTTTCTTTATTACAGAAACTGCAGTTGGGGTTTTTACGAATTTATTGGCCGATATCTCCATAGGTGATATTGCGAAATGCCAGATTGAAGATTCTGGCAAATACTGGTATGGTATTGTGACAAAGATATCATCCTCGGGGTCGTACAACCAAATAGAACTTGAGCCGTGGAAGAGTTCCAGGTTCCCGGCAGAAGAAGCTCTGGTTTCGGGCGATTTTATTAAAAGAATTTATCTTTTTGATGGAATGTTTTCCAACATAATGGCCATCGATGATGAGGCCAATTCGAGGTTCTGCGTAACCGAAAATAATTCAGCACAAAACAATTCCACAGAGCTGTATAATTATAATAATTACGTTTTATAAGGGTGGCATGTAAACTTTTTCTACAAGGGGTAACGAATGACGGACTTGCAGTTTAACCAGTTGAATGATACTCAAAAGAAAATGGTGGCGATCGCATTTCTTTTGGATCATCCGACTCAGAGACCCGAGGGGTCTGGACGTTTTTTTGACAAAATTGAAAAATATGAGTCTTCCGCAAACGAGACAAATAACGCTATTCGCCAGGCGCAAAAGAGCATTCAGGAATTAAAGCAACAGCTCGACCAGATTGTCGGATCAATCAATGCGGTATCTATGCTTGTTGCAGAGGAGTTGCCTGAAGAAAAATTAAAAGAATGGTGTATGGCTTTTGATCTTGATGAAAATGGCCAGCCGGCAATCAAAAAACAAAAACCTGTTGGCCCTCCGGATATCGCTGGACACACAGCGCGCAATCAGAAACCACTGATCGTAAAGTAGGAGTTCATAATGAGACGCGTCAATGTTAAGAATAATCTGAAGCAAAGATTGAATGAGATACTTGGAACAGATAGTAGCTCAACCGCTAACGAGCATGGCGCGTATGATATAACCACATGGTCGATTCAGGCGGCAATGCTTTCCAATCTGGAGAGGATTGTCGCCGCTATCGCCAGCGGTGCAGACTACGGAAGACCGTTAAAGGGTCTTGTGATGTCCGTCGATAGCGGTTTGAGATTTACCATTTCAAGCGGAATAGGGTTTACTACTGATGGCAAAATCATAAAATTGAATGTGCCGATTTTTGTGAACGCTTTGCAAAATCAAACTGATGGTGTTGGAGTTTATCTTAAGCACTCTCTTGGCGTGCTCACTCAGTCCTCTGATGCTGGTGGGAAATCAACCGGATTCATAGGATCTGGCACATCAAAAGAGATGGTATATGATGACTTTGCGACAGCTCAGATTAGCTCATACTCACAAGGGGCAATTGATTCCATAGTGAAGCAGTTGGCGGTTGCCCCATCTCCGTCTGACGGGTATGTCTATCTTGGAACAATATTTACTAGCAGCTCCGCCATTACATCAATTGAAAATTCTGTAACTCGCGGTATCGCCGATCCCGGTGATAGTTATAAAATTCTTACAGGTGATATGGTGGATGAACGGGAGATTATTGTTTTGGAAACCGCCGATCTACCCAGCGGATGGGATATGAACAACGTGGTTGTGATTGGTGGGAAAATATACAATCCGACAACCAAGGTAGCGTCAATATTACCCGTTTGCCAAGTTGATGAGATAGATGGGCAGAATATAACAATATTGGTAGACTGTTATGCCTATTTAGAAATCGTATCTACCGATAACGGTCCGGCTCTTCAAATAAAAAATGATAAGCTAAGCAATACCCTCTTAACCGGTAAATACAGAATCGTTATTCAAAATGCACCTTGATGCAAGGAGTATTTATGCATTACGCTCTTAAGGGAAAATATCCAATAGAAACCCTCGATCAGCTTACAAAAACGGCTGAATATTTTGATAAATTCCTTACTCGATTTGATCCAAAAGAAAGAGTTATGGTTGCTTGTAATATTGAAAAAAGAGCCGAGGAACTTAACACATATGTCGACAAAGACTGGATTAAAAATTATTCTCGATTTGCAAATAATCGAGAGACGATTTCTCCAGATTTCCATAACAATATGGAATTGAGAAAACAGGCGTGTTTTAACAAAAAGATAGACATAAACGGAACTCAGGTTGATGCTGTCATGTTGCTGAATCGAATAGAGGGCGAAATCGATAAGCATGGAGGAATGATTGTTGTCGATGAGCTTCTCGATTTTGACAAATTGGCCGGGCTCGAGTATCAGTGGGACAAGTCAATACTTGATCCAATCATGACAGTTTATGGAAGCGTTGTTGATGCCGAGTTCGATGCTGTAAAAGTTGCCGGTGATTATACCGACTATGATATTAAAAAATTGGCACTCGACGCAGACGCCATTTCAATCATAGCTAAAAAAATAGGAAATCGAGAATCAAATAAATTCTTTAAGCATCCCATTGCAACGTCTAAAGAAATTGGATTTCAAGGATCTGAAACGATAGAGCAACTCCTTAACGAAAAAGAGAGAAAGAAAAAGCAAAATGGCTAAGCTTTCTCAGTCTTTATATGAAGCCCATATGATGGGGGATGTTGAATCCGAAAATGTGATCAAATCTCAAATGGAATTGCGTGCTCAAAACGCAAAGCCAAAAGAAAATGTTGTTCAGTTTAACACTGTATTAAATGATGACAGATCTTCCGTAAAAAGAATTTATGATTTCCTCAACAGAGAGTTGGGCCCCGATTGGTGGGAATGGGAAATTGAAACTATCGACCACATGCTGTGGGTAAAATTCTCTGTAGCTCTCGAGGATGTAAATCGAGATAAGGTTCATGCTATTCGGCATCTGTGCAACAACGACCAGCCGTTCTGGGATTGGTACGAGTTCAACCAGTTGGCATTATCATTTTCAGGAAGCATGGCTGATTTTGAATTTCTTAAAAAGCCATCGCCCGGGATGATAATCAATGCTGTGAAGTCTATGAATTATATTCGTCCCGATCGTAAGGGACAGTTTAACGATGATGTTGTAAAATATATCTGCATCATGCTCAAGGATGATGGGATATATGTTCCACCGCCATCGCTATTTGATTTGATATCAAAGAAATTTTCAGAATTTGTTTCTCCGAGAATGAATAATCTATTAACATGGAAAGAGATTTATAAAATCTACCACTCCATGGTTAATAAGAAAACATTTGATGCAACAGAAGAAGTTGAATACATACAGGCCAGGAGAATTTTCTCGGCTGAAGCTGCAGCTCTCTCATACGGATCATGAGGTAATATATGGGCTCTTTTGACGACCTTTCCGGCGGCACAATCATAAGTCCAGCGAGTGGAACCGGATTGCAGGGTGGTGGTAACGTTCAGGTTTCATTTTCTCGAGGATCGATTCGATACGACTCGCCGTTCCTCGACATGACAAGCACTTTCATTCCCAAAACGATTAAGGGCATTCTGAAATTTATTGCGGCATACGTGGTGAGCGATGGGTTACTCTCTCAGTGCATTACCAAGATGTCAGAGTACCCCATCACAGATTTGATTTATAAAGACGAGGATCACTCTGCTTTAAAAGATGATGAGACCATCAAAAAATGGAAGTTGATTCTTGAAGGGTCGATGAACGTTATTCGGTCACTCAAACAGGCTGGCATGGATTATCATGCGTATGGCAATTCTATCATATCAATCAACTATCCTTTCAAGAGAATGCTGACTTGCCCAAAGTGCAACAAGAAGCACACTGCGGATGGACTCAAGGCGAGATTCCAGAATTTCGAATTCAAAGCCAAGTGCCCGTTATGTGGATTTGAAGGAAAGATGGAAGCCCATGACATGAATACCAAGGAGATCAATAAGCTTGGCATTGTTCATTGGGATCTTCTCTACATTGACATCAAATACAATTCGATCACCGGTGATCATTTTTATTATTACACAATCCCGTCCGACATTCAATTTGCGATCCGGCGTGGCGACATGGATATCATAAACAGCACCCGCCTTGAGATCATCAACGCTGTAAAGACACGGAAACAGCTCAAATTGATGGCGGATAATGTATTCCACTGGAAACGCCCTGGACCTCAATACATAGTCCCTGGCGAGCGCGGATGGGGCATTCCGGCCGTTATGGCGGTACTGAAGGATATCTTTCACACCAAAGTGCTGAAGAAGGGAAACGAGATGATCGCTTTCGATCATATCGTTCCTTTCCGCCTGCTTTTCCCACAGGGTACCGGCGATGTCAGCCCGCACGCAACCATCAGCCTTTCAGATTGGCGAACCAAGATCGAACAGGAGATACGAAGATGGAGATCGGACCCGAACTATATATCCATTGTTCCGATACCGCTGGGAATGCAAAACTTCAGCGGGGATGCGCGTCTTTTGATGATTACTCCGGAAATCAGGGCGACAGAGGATACGATCATTACGGGTATGGGGATGATCCCGGAAATAATTCGCGGGGGTGCTTCGTGGTCTGGGAGCAACGTTTCACTCCGCGTTATCGAGAACTCGTTTCTCAATCACAGGGCTGACGCTCAGGATATGCTTGATTTTATCGAGAGGAATGTATCCAATTACATGGACATTCCAAAGGTTGGAATCAAGATGGCAGACTTCAAAATGGCTGACGATCTTGAAAAGAAACGCCTTATGATTCAGATGGCGACAACCATGGGCGCCGACTCAATCATTTCAAAGCCGACAATCCAAAAAGAACTCAATATCGAGCCTGATAAAGAATATAAAAACATTCAGGAAGATTTGAAGCGCCGCGTAGAACTCAAGGTGCAAGAGGCTGAGGGTGTTGCAGAGGCTCAGGGAGCAGCATCCATCATCAATGCCCTGTATGCCGCAGATGCCCAGGTTGAGCAGCAGAACAGGCTTAAAATGAATCAGCAAGAGAGCATGGCGAAGGATGACGTTGAAAGCCAAAAGGCCAGCGATCAAAACTCTCAAGGAGTCGCTCAAGAGGTTGCTCAGTTGGCTTCAAGTAAGGGCAAAGACCCCAATATGATTTCGTTGCCAAGAATGATTCTGCTGCTCACTCAGAGGTTCACGAAGCTTGCAAAGATCGATCCCGATGAGTTTAAGCTTAGAATGCTTGCGATGAAAAATTCAACTCCAAGTCTCTACGAAGAGATATATCGCAATCTGAAGGAAATGAATATTATCGCTGCGGATACTATGATGGGCGTTCAGACCGCAGCAACCGCAACAACCGGACAGATCCCTCAATACTCTCAGGGTGGAGTTACTGCAGAAACCCCGGCAACCGCTGTCGAGACGCCCGCAGACCCCGGGGAACTATTGGATAAGGGAAACGGTCCACTACCAGAAGCGAGGCCGCCACGGTCTCCTAAAGCGCCGATATAAGGACTACAGCAGCCACCCTTCGTTACCTCCGCTGTGGTTCGGGCTGGTCGGGTCGCAAGACCCGGCTGGTTTTACCTGATAGCTAAAAAAAAGTCACTGGGGTATTTCTACCCCAGTGCTACAAAAAGATTATTCTTAGGCTCGGATTCAAACCCGAACCGCATCAGGCTCCCTACTTACACCTGCGGGTATCCGATTCGTTGTGGTCATGGAATCGGCGACACCAATTCGTTTAGCGACCCTCTTGATCGCTTCGAAGCCATACGAATATTCTATTCCAAAAACCGTAGAGCATGAGACAGCCAGCCTTTCACCTTGGAATTCTATAAATACGAAAGACTGCCAATTGATTCCATCAGGATCGATCGGGTCTTCATAAACTTTTTTCAAGTCTACTTTCCCATCGTATGCGTCGTCTGGATCATCGTCATTGCTTTCTAAGAAATCCTTCACCTCTTTATATAACTCGATTGCTTTCATGGAATCTCCTTATTGTTCGGATTTTATCATAATATTTACGATATCCCTTGGATGAATCGTTTCCCTTTCTTTAGAGCTTACTACCGACCATTTGTGAACAGCTCCGTTATTAATTTTCTTTGTAGAATTGCTGGGAGCCGATTCGAGCCCATCCGGTCTTTTTGCAAACACTATTTTCCCAGTTTTAATAAACTGGAACAAACTGACACAATCCATCGCTATCCCCTATCTGGCGAATATCGCCATCCTTAGATGATATCCGCCGTCATTGTCAACCCTATCAACCCTTCCGTCTGTGCGAAGTTGTAAAACCTCACTCCATTCTAATTTTTCGTTATCGTCGCACGGCTTAACTCTCAATACAGTTAAATCGTAGTGTTGAGTCCAATCCGTTCTGACCAACACTTTACCAGTTATATTCTCGAATTGCTTCGATGTCATACGCACCTCCTATTGCTCAGATTTTATCATTTGGCTCCATACTAGTCTTCCAGCCTCACCCCACCCTGCACTCTCTGCCCAATCTTCGGCTGCATCCTTTGAAAGAAATGGACCAACTGGTCCACTGTCAGCCCCGCCATTGATCCATGCCTGGACATACCAGGACACAGCGTCATCAGTGGAATATTTATATTGATAAAACATTCTATCGACCCTTTCGTCCCACGGCATCACAACCTTCCTTGGTTGTGACGATTTGTGTTGCGGGATATGATCCCATAACAAATCGTCGATAAGGTATGCCGGTTTTCCAGTAACAAGTTTTCCATCCATTGATGCTGTCATACGCGCCTCCCAGCGAGTTGTAAGAAGTTAATTCTTCCTACACTATAGTTATACCAGATTTTCGCCTTTTCTAACCAGAACCTGATAGCTAAAAAGAGGCCCCTTTCGGGGCCGATATTTCGACAGAAAGTCTTATCACACCGTTGGGTGTTTCTGACCAGGCTGATACAGATCCTGAGTTTGAATTAACTCTAGATACGATTTTTCGAATTCCTTCACATCGTTTGTTTCAATAACTGAACCGTCGTCGCCCAATAAACGCATTACGATACCATCTGCAGGATCGACGATTACCGGTTTTGTCTGAGAGAAGATGTGTATGAGCATCGATTCTTGACGAACCAATGTCTTAGAATCCTTGACGTATTTGAACCTGATACAACTGACAGACCCCAAAGGTATAACTAGACTTTCGATCGAATTTGATCCGATGTCCAGAACATGAATTGTAGCACCCATCATTTTCCTTTTAAAACATGGAATGCATGATGGGAGGGTTTCCCCTCCCATCCTCTATAGATCCTTTGGTTTATGCTGCCAGGCGGCGCAAAAATTTAATCATTTTCGATACGAAATTGCCCTTCACAACCTGTGAGCAGATCACGCGGACCTTGCCACTTGTCGGACGAGCGAGGACGGTGTCGGCTGAAACGGCCTCATTGACACCGGAGATGCGGAACTCGTAACGGGGCTGGCCGTTGGTCAGAAAGAACTGAGCACGCTCTTCGGTCTGGAGCTGCTCAATGACGGACTTGATTGTCATGCCATCCGTTGCCGGAAGAGAAATCGAACGGCCGCCGCCAAGGCGGAAGATCTCGACTTCAAACGGGTCCAGGTTGCCCTTGACCATTTTGGCAATAACGATGTCGTCGCCATTGTACAGAACCGTATCCTTCGTAACGCGATTGGTCCGGCGCATTACTTCGCCATCAACAAACGCGCGTCCGGCCTGCGTGAAAAGTTGCCCAACGGTCGAACCGGGGGCCATTGCGAATGACTGAATTTCGGTATTGAGCTGAATAATACGAACGAAAATTTCCATGATACAAGATACCTTTCGATTTGAATTTACATGTTAGGCATTGCCAACACTGGTTCTCCGCCGAAACATCGCAGATAGAAAGATTCGGGATACAATGAGAACTGCACTTCGTTCCACATGTGAACCCCTTCGCCTTTTCCACCGTTAAGATTGTCAAGGCCGTAACTAATGTTGAAGTGTTGAATTACTCTTCCCACAGCCAGGCTTGCCAAAAAACTGACTGTAGAGACAATGGACTGACTGGTCCCGCACGCAGAAGCCTCGGCAACGTCATCATCATATAACGTCCTTTTCCATTCTTCGACATGGCCACCGTTATTCGGGTTGAACGAGTAGATTCGACCTTCTCGTAATCCCATTCGCGTCTCGATCAGGAGGTCTGTCCCAAACGCGAACCTCAAGTGTTTTTCGAAGATAGCTTTGCGTGAAGACATCGTGTCTGTTAAGAGAAAAATGTATGTTGACTGGATCAAATTAGATGGCGTATTGTCGTCGACCATCTGATTGTACGCCTGGATCTCGAAGCCGCATTTCCGTAAGATTACCTCTTTCAACGCTTCGACTTTAGGCTTACCGATATGGCTTTCTTCGTAAATCTGATTGGACAGATTATGCGCCTCAACCACATCGCCGTCAAATACTTTCAGGATTCCCTGCCCGCCGGGTGAGTCACCCCATCCCATTTGGGCAAGGAGTAGCGCAAGGTATGAACCTGTCGCGCCGGCCCCAATCAGGGTTATTGATTTATTTTTTATTTGAGCCGGGTCCATAAGACCAAGCTGTCTTGAATAGTCCATTTTAAAACTCCTCGTATGTTCGTAGAAGTTCCTGAACATCTTTGGCGTTTTGTTCATCAAATTTATCAGGTAGGTTCAATTTTGTTTGTACAACACTACGAACACCACTATTGTTGCTAATGATTGTGGCACCATTATTCGGAAGCGGCGGCGTATAGACGCGAGTACGGTTGTATCCACCATTATAATAATCTTCGCCATACATCGTGCCTTGTGCTGTATAACTTTTGGTAGCAGGGGCGTTTTCTTTCTTAAGCGCCTCCACCTTTTCCATTATTTGTTTTTTCTCAGGATCAGATTGTATGACCTCGAGAATCTGTACAAGCTTCAAAGTTGAAGCAAGGTCGGAGTCCAATGTGTTTTGGATACTTGTAAGTTTTGCAGTGAGCTCATCCTCCACATTGACCTCCTCTTGCTTCCACACTATGTTATCAAATTGAATTTGCTGATTGTAATCAAAAAACGAAACCGCCATAAGATAATGTTTGTTCACGATGACGCGAATAACATTATTCTTTGTCGATTGCATTCTTGTAAGGGCTTGTGTATCATCTTGGCCAGATGCAAACACGCCCATAGTGTTGTGGGAATGTGCCCACATAGCCATTTTATTAATATCATCTTCTCTTTGGTGATTAATAAGCCACTCCATGACATCGTTCTCACCTTCCGGTGAAATTTCGCATGTGGCAGATGTTATCAATTGGTGTTTTGGATAGAATATATCCCTCACATAAAATGCGTAATTCTCTAATGTGTCGACGACTCCATAGAAACCGATTTCTTCGGAATGAGCGTCGACCATGCATTCTATCCACTTCAACGCCTTACTGGAAAAGATAATGGTCGGGGGCATTTTCTTTTCAGGTGCAAGGATTTTGTAAGTGGCTTTTTCAGCAACATTTTTCATCATCAAACTCCACCTCCAACCTTAGGGAAGTTGAGTATCTTGGAACCCCACGCATCATTCGGATCGGGGTTTTTGATAAACCGGATGATGAGCTCAACTACAAGAATAATATTCTTTGCAATGAGCGCTTGGTGAATTTGGGCAAACACATTGCCAAAACATATTTCACCTTCTCTTACATGGCCGCATTCCCATTTGGAATTGCCGTTGCCATTATTAATACAATATTGATGTGTCAGATTTTTGATCTTAACCGGACGACCGGCTGTCGATCCAGGATCAGTTTCACATAACAGTAGCATCAGCGAAAGGTTAATTTGCATTTCGCCAATATCAAATATTTGTGTGCGCCCGCGATCATCCGTAATCGGATCGGAACGCAAACGGTTTGTCAGAATAATCAAATCGCCAGTATCGGCCGCGATATAAACCTTTTTGATATCGCCACCATAAGCGCTTAATTGATCGATTTGCGCTTTGACTCTCTGGACCTTTTCATTTTCAACGACCGGCTTCATCAGAAGATTTATTTCATTCTGAATAATGAGCGATCGTCTCATAATTTTTTCGAGCTCGGCAAGTTTGGACGAAACCATTCCGGCCTGTGTCGAAACGTTGTTCCTCAATGTTTTTGCGATCTCTACCGGCACCTGTTCAGTAGGAACTTCCCCGGGCAGAACGTAATTGGCAACGGGAACTATCCCTGTACCATTAACCTCTTCTTCCTCTTCTTCTCCTATCTGCGGCTCTACTATGTTATCAATGTTAATCCTTGTAAGACGCTCTACAGCTTCAGCTACAGGCGCCGGTGGGGTAGGAGCGGTATGTACAAACGCATCGGGAAACCTTCCAGCAGGGGCACCGACACCGCCACCGCCACCGACACCGCCACCGACACCGCCACCGCCACCGACACCGACACCGACACCGCCACCGCCACCGACACCGCCACCGACACCGCCACCGCCATCGCCACCGCCACCCGTTACAACCGCCTGATATTGATATGTAGCACCAATCGGGCGCGGGGCGCCCATATCGACACCAACAATAACATCATTCGGCCTCTGGTGCTGATTGTACGCATTGTCCCATCCCGATTCTCTCGCTGCTGTCCTGATCTCTTCATCAGTAGTTGGCCGCAATCTCCGTCCGGTAAGCGTATCAACACCAGGCAATGTTAATGGCGCCCGCTGCTGCTGAACTAACCGGCTGCATAAATAATCGCCAGCTCTATCTCTTGAGAAATCAAGAGGGCCAGCAACGTTCTGCAGCCTTTCTTTTGCACGTTCGGTAGCTTCGGAATACATAAATGATAATTGCAAAGAATTATTTGCAAGTTCATTAATCCCTGTTACGAGACTAATGACATCTGGCGGCAAATTATCAAATGTAATGCCTGTTCCACTATCAATAATAATTTGATACATCCATTATTCTCCTTAGATTGAAATGTTAAGAGGTATGGCGTCAGCCAACATATCATCAAATTTTTGTTCTGTCTCAGACTTTTCCTCAGGCTTTTGATACAGAGGGTCATCATCCATCAACGCGGTATGCTCAGAAACTTCGGGCCACGAACTTATATATTGCCCCGCACCATCGCCAGTATTAGCGCTTTGCAGGAAGATCAATATTTGATAAACCAGATCGAAAAGGTTTCGATTTTTATAAGCTTCCGTGACACCGACTGTCAGATTCCCATGACATGCGTGCCCGTCTTCGAAGACATGAGGGGCCTGCATACTCGGATTCATTCCCATACCTTGAAACTTTGTATTGTAAATACGAACGGTATTATTGACATCATACTGCGTATCAAGCATTCCTATCGTTATGTGAAACATACCGATATCATGCCATTTCTTTGTTCGTTCGTCTTTAGCATACAGATTCTTGGTATATACATGAACCGTACCGTTCTTGATGAAAACCGCATTTACTTTGTTGATCGCCATCGTATCGTTGAAATTTGTTTTGGCCTTTTCAGCCTCCTTTTCTTCAAATGATTTGATATCAAATGCCGATATCTGATCATTATAACGAGTCATTAATTTTGCAGACTCCATGGCAAGGCTGGTGTATTTTTTAAACAATGAAACCTGCTCTTCGTGAAGAGCTTTAATTCCGTCAAATACCGATCTCGCAGACTTCATTGAATACTCAACATAAGAATCCATATTATCAGAACTGAATTCTTTAAAATATCCGCCATCAATTTCGAATAATTTTTCTCGAGAAAAAGATGTTGAGAATCGATTTCCGATTTCAAGCATAGCTCTTGAGAAAAAACTATTGGTCTCATTGTCGGGTTGAAATAAAAGAAAGATAATGTGTTTATCTTTTACAGCCCATATTGCCCCAGTATAGAAGTCTTTAAAAATCTTGTCATACTTGAAGAATGGGCTATTTTCTCTCATTTGGTATATTTTGGCAATCCTCTCTTCTTTTTCAGCTTTAGAAAGATGATCGTCGCCATTAATCTTTTTAATCCTGTCGTTTGATGCATTGTTTCCACACACTTTAAAAATTTTTCTCAGCTCTTTTCCAAGGCATATCGTTAATCCCGCCCTGCCTTCATAAAACCCACTGCTGGACGCTGTCGGATTAATTATTATAGTGTGCTTTGCAGTATCAACAGATTGTTCATCAGATCTTTTAAATGTCTTAATCATAATGTCAAAGTGAATTGTATAAATAATATTTCTCCCAATCGCCTTTGACAATTCTTTTAAGTCCTCTATCCTGCCGTCTCCCATTCCCGTATCGAATACGACATAATGCCCTTCGTGTTCTATTTTCTTTAAATATCCACCAAACAGGCCTCCATCCATAAATAACAGGTTGATATACTTCTCTCCAGGAATCACCGGTTTAGGAATCTCAATCGGTATTGGAATTGGTGCTATCGATTCAACAACAGCTTGTTCATCTTCCGATGCTGGAACTTCCGCTGTTGCATTTGCAACATCATCATTGTGTTGATGTGCCCCTCTTTCTCTTCCTATACGGTGAAGTTCCTTCATTTCCAATAATTGATTTTGGATATGATCAATCAAAAATCTCGGATACTGCATATCCATAAATTTTTTGAAATATGAATGTTCTTTCACACCACCATCGGTAAGAGAGTAGAGGATTGTTTCATCTTCCCAGAACCGCATAAGTAGAAGTCTCATCCCGCTTACACATGACCCAATCTGGCTAACATGAACATCGTCTCTATCCCCATCCCATATGTGGGTGAAGAAATGATCCAGGTAAATGAAATCATCTTCATCAATGATGTGGACCATTTTCCCGTCTGGCATTGAATATGGCTCATACTCAAATCCAAGCGCAGAAGTGATCCACGTTTCTACGAACGCATACAGTGAATTCATTACATTTCACCTCCAATTGTTTTAAATTAAAATTAAATTCCCTCTATAATTGTTATTACATATTGGGTTTTAAAATAACGTCATTTTTTAATTATTGGGCCAAAGCTTCCGCACCAAGAATCATATATTACAGGCGGAAAAATACCTTCCCATTCGCCATTTATTTTTTTTGCTACGGGAGGGTTTTTTCTACATTGAAACTCACCATCGTCGGTGACTCTTAAAAAAAAACAAATATCGCATCGTTCTTCATTTTCCATCGCCAATCCCCCTTTTTAAAAAATAAGGCACAAGCCCGACATTGATTTTAAGAACAATCCATTCATCCCATGAAAAGCATGTGAAGGCTTTACCCCCACACGCATTTATCTTTGCAATCTGAAACTTCTGAATTTCAGAAACTCTTCCCAAGACCGGTCGTTTAGTTTCAACAAAGACCTCCCCGCTTAATTCTGTTGTAAAGAATATATCGGGGATACCGTCTTCGTTGGCGCTTTCGATTTTGAAACACATACAATCTTTTTGGAGCGATCTAAGGTCTTTGAGGATCTTGCTTTGCAGAATCGACTCACGTTGAGGGGGTTTCTTTCCCATACACATCATCTCCAAAATCAGCTTTAAACTCTTCATTAAACGGAACGAATGTTTGCATCGTCACATTCGGATTTGTTGATAAATATAACCATCCGCCAGGGACTCTCATCACCGACATAGATGGGCTTAATTGGAATTCTTCTCCAATATCCATAGAGTAGATTTTTTGTGACAACTCCATGTGTTTCGACATGCGGTCCTCATCATAATTTTTTGGCTTGAAAGAAAGCATTTTCTTTTTAACTTCAGAGAATTTATCTTCCAGCCAGCATTGAATCCATTCTTCTTTGCTTTCGTAGTCCAACCCTGGGCCTATCGATTCTTCCATATCGACTTCGACGACTTCCTGGTCGTATGCTTCGTGCGCAAGGTTGACGATCACCTGTTTCAAAAAACCCGGATTATTAAGAATGCTCATTTGGCCTCCATCTTTTTTATAATCCTATGCACTGTCATTCTTGTTAAATTGTACTTTTTGGCTATATCAACTTTAGGCATCATTCTCATCGAATAGTCTGTATATATCAATTTGTTCCGATTTATTTTTGTATCGGACACTTTAAATATTGGAAGATCAAACCTCTTCCTAAAAGCAAATACATACTGCCTGGTGACGTTTAAAAATTTAGCCATCTCAACGTCGGTTTTATACGTTTTCTGTAATGTGATAAACTGCGCTTTTGAGATGGTAAAAGGAAGCTTTTTCATATTTGAGATATACCTCTTTTAAGGATTATTTTTTCCATTGCACCTTTATTTTTAAGAACTCTTGAAAGTTCTGATAATGTCAAAGCCAAATCTTGTTTTTGCATTAATGACATTAATGCTATTTCATCAATTGTGTTCTCTGTGACAAGATCTATAACTGTCACCGTTTCTTTCTGGCCCTTCCTGTGCTGCCGGCCCTCAGCTTGATCCCTTGTAACCCACGATCTGGAGTTGCTGAAGAATACTTGATAATTGGAATATTGGATATTCTGCCCGACACCCATTTTTCTTGGGTTGGCAACCATATACAACTGTTTGGCGGATTCCCATAATCTTACTTTGCCAAATGCATCATCATCGCCATAGCATGTAAGGCAAGATCCTTTCCCAAAGGCTTTGTCAATTGCTTTCACTATTAGCTGTATCGCCATGGTGTAATTTGTCCAAATGATAATTTTTCTATCCGATGGAATGTTTATCAATGTATCAATCAATAGATTCATTTTTGGATTTTCATCCAGTATAATCGTGTTGCTTATATTCTTTTCAGATCCGGTAAGTTGATCCATCTCGTAACGTGTATTGATGTAAAACCCGGATGCTATCTGATGAAGTTTGCCCTGCAATGTCAGAGCCGTCTTAGCTCCTATTTGCCCTTCACAAGAATTGTCACAGCACCCCTGCTTATTACATTTTCCGCACATATCATCAATAACAGCAACGAGGTCCGCAGACATTTCTTTATAAAGCTTTTCCTGCCCTCCGTGCATTTTGCATGTATACTTCTGTCTTATGAGTGGTGGGAGGTCAAGGCAATCCTCTTTCTTAAACATGACCGATAGATCTCCAGTTATCTTTTTTATCTCTTCGTGGGCGCCTGGAGAGGCTATCCACACATACTGATCCGGATCTACGGCGTACATGTATCTTCTCCTGAACTCATCATAGTTCGCATACGGGACGGTGTCGGCGCCAAGGAATCTAAATGGCATATAGAATGACATTGTGTTGTTGGCGTGAAGTGTTCCGGTAACGATATACTTGTAAGGAGAATTTTCAAAAAGCCTTATTATTGATTTTGTTTGCCGGGACTTTGGGCTTCCAAGTCTGTGCGCTTCATCGAGAACTATCATTTCAAAAAAACCTTCTGATATATACTCCTCAAGAGCAAACATAGATTCGTAATTTGAAATGTATATATGGTACTCTTTGTTTCTCTTTTTGCTGTTAAATTTCCGGTTAAGAATTTTGTTCGCTTGTTCCGATCCATTGAGAACAACGCCCTCAAGATGAGGAACCTGAACTTCCATTTCTGCGAGAACATTCTTCTTAAGATCGGAAAGAGTGATGACAAGGGCGCGCTTAACGACGCCCTTCTCAATCCTTTTGTCGATAGCCCACAGATACGGACCAGTCTTACAGGTTCCAGGGTCTGCGATAATCGATGCTGCGTCAGAATAATATATGGCATTAAACATTATCTTCTGGTGTGCCATCACATCAGGGTATAGTCCCCTGTAATTATAATCAAATTTGATATCTTTTTCAGAGTATTGATTCTTTATTCTCTGAATATTTATAACACGCTTTTTATTTTTTTCTACTAATTGATCGATTATGGTTTTTGTTGAAGAGTCGCAACTTATACCATAACGATCGAATTTCGAAATTAATATCGATGCCTTGAGAGGTATCCTGATCTTATTTTGATTACGAAGTTTGTCGCCACCCATGACAGATTGCATGGACAGCAAAAGATCCATATCATCACATTCAACCACAAAGCTATTCTTGTCCAACAGAGAAATTTTTACACCCAATTAAAATACCCCGTTTTAATGTTTCTGTTCTCAACAATGCAAACCATTTGGAGGATCTTGTCATCACTCCATTTTTTAATATCTATTACATACCGAAACTCTGTTCCGCCCGAAGTGTTTTTAGAATTTTCCTTAGTATAATTTCCCTTACTTCTCGCATCAGCTAACAGTGTAATGATAAATGATTTCAAGTTAGATGGCAGTATCAGACTCTCTGCTGCTCCATTTTTGAAAACGTCATTAAATATTTCAACGCTTTCGAGGGCCAGCGTTTCCAATCTTTCAGAAATTTGCTTAAACGCGTGAGCAGAAATGTCTATTCCAAATCCGCCATCAGATTCCGGACCGGACAGATCCGATTTTAATTCAGAAACGATTCTTCTCATATTATGAATTTTCAATTCTGCGGAGGAGAGCTCCGAAACCATTTCTGCGTATTCAAGATATTTTTCTTCAAGAGATGCCATCGTTTATTTTCTCCTTAAAAATAATCATTCCGTATGGACATAGATTATCCTGGATAGTAGTTTTGTAAATAAAGTTTGATAATTTTTTGCAAGCGTTTTCGGCTAAATACATCATCGTATTAGCCCTTCCGGTACACACGCCAAATTTACATTTCCTTATGCTAATCGATCGATATGAATTGAAAGGCGTAATGTAACAGTTTAGGATCCCTTTTTTAAAATATTCATAATGAACTCTATCAAATGCTAATCTGCTCACCAATACTTTGTTGTCAAGATGCTCGTCTATGTATTTCTTTGGAAAGACAAACGCTCCAGACTCTGTAATATGCGGCAGGTCATTATACCTTACCGGATCAAGTTTGATGAATTCAAAATTAACAGGTATTATTCTAAATATTTCATCTTGAGTTGAAAAGATTTTTTCAACACAGAATCTAACAGTTTTTCCAATAAACTTTGTCAGGAATGCCGGAGTGCGAATAAATGTGTACTTGTCTCTATAAATTCTTAACCAACACTTAGATACTTTCTTTCCCGTACATCTTCCAACAGTGATCACATACAAATTTTGGCGATCGATCTCGTAATTTAATACTATATGATCAACACCATTGATCGCCTCTAATATTTCAGGATCAAAAATATATAACCTGTTTGATTTTATTTCCTGTTCTGTCATTTAGTTTCCTTGTTAAAAAAATGGAGGGGCCATTAGACCCCTCCCAGCGAACATCAGTATATTCCGAATAGGCTCATAATTTTGATAACAAACACGTTTGTCACCATATGACTAATACATCTGTAAATTAAGAATAGATCAGAAAAACGCATCATTCCCCCTTTTGGTTTGCGACCTCGGGGAAGACCGCAACCTACTCGGGAACTATGCGTTTATAAATCCTTTTCCTTTTGCTTCATCTTGCGTGAACGCTTCAAACATCATTTTGGTTTTCTCTTTTGAAATCGAATCAAGCTCTTCTTTGGTTAGAACAATTCCTTTTTCCTCAAGGAATGTTGCCAGGTTTGATCCGGAAATGTTGAAATAATTAATGAAACTCGTCATTTCAAACTTCTTATTTAGAAGAAGAAGGACTGTGTTTTTCGTGTCGTATTCGCGATATCGAGCGGCCCAGAAATCAAGTTTTGCATTTTCATCAATTTTGATAGGGTCTTCGCATTGCTTGACAAACGATTTACACAGATTGGTAAGACGTTTATTTTCAGCATTATTTGTTTCGATTCTTTTCCACGCCGCCCTGCATTCTTCAATTGTCGATACTGCGCACGCGAAAGGATCGTCAAGCTTACCAGATATCTGTTTATTGAATAATGGGCAAACCCCTTCTTCTCCAAGAAAGCAAGTGTGGCAATACTCGTTTCTTGTCGGATTAAAAGCTGTCCCATCAGTCTTCAGCATCTCTTTTTCTATATTCTGGATAGACGAATTAATCCATTCAAGTGCCTGATTAGCAACTTCTTCTGGATCTGATATTTCGTATTCCACCGTCTGTCCAAATCGAATATAATCAACCCGAACTATTATCTTGTTAAAGCTTCCCTTTGGAAGAAATTTGCATATTAAGAGCACATACGCCATTGTCTGGCGGTCCTCTTTAAGTTCCTTCAGGCTCATCATCTTTCTTGAACTTTTGTAATCAGTTATGATTACATAATAATTCAAATAGCTTATGAGGTCTATGATACCCCTGAAGAACGCCTTATTGGAATTGAAATCATCAAGCGGATTCCACTCGCGGTCGAATACGAGTTTCTTTTCCATCAGAATCAATTCGCCAGGCATTATTGAGAAATCTTTTAGGCTATAAAATCTTCCCATGATAGATCTGGATTCTGTGATCACATCGGCGTCGTTGCAGTTATAATAAGAGATGGCCTTCTCGATCATTTTATTATAAGTGTCAAGGTCCGGCATTGATGGGTGATCATAAGAATCTTCTTTGATGGTGTGGTCTATTGTGTATATCAGATCAGCAACATTCTTCATTGTTGGTAAACACACGCAGATCATATTTAGATTATTGTAAATGAATTCACAAAAATCATGGATATTTTTTATATCCTGCTTGGTTGATTTTATAATATCGTCGGTGAGATGAAAGTTCGTGAATTTCAAAAACTCACAAAGCTTATTTTTAAATGTTTGCTTATAGCACCATTCTCCGGCCCACTCCGCAACTTTGTGGCATATCTTTCCAGTTTGGAAATAAGTTTTATTTGGCTCCTTAAAGCCTTTGATGTATTGCATGTACCATTTAAACGGACACTGGTTGAAAAGATTGACTCTTGAATAAGAATACGACTGAGTGATCATCATCTTCCTATCATTTTCGCTAGGAAGTATCCCAAGCTTCACAGTATTTGAATCATCAATGTCAACAAGTTCTTTGATAAGTTTAGACTCTTGTGACATGATCTCTTTCACATGGGCGTCGGCTGAAAACAAAGGAAGTTCAGCTCTTCGCACTCTTTCTTTTTCATCAAGCACATTGATCTTGCAATGAAGCTTAATAGTTTGAAGAACGTCATATTCAGATCGGTGTGCAGCTTTGTCATCCCAATCAATATTGATCCTTAAGCACGCTGTCTTCAATTTGTTGCTGCCGCTGAATCGTTTTCGACACTCATTCAGCGTGTCTACAACTTTATCAAGTTTGATCTTCAAAAACTTAGAATCAAATGAGATAATGTTGTGCCCAGTGGCAGTTCTTGTTCCGATGAACTCAGCGATCTCCTCCCGTACACCATCAGATAGATAGTTGGGACTATCTTTAACCATCTCCCATGTAATGTGGTTAACTGCTGTGGCCTCGGCCGGAATAAATCCAGCCACTGGCCGACAGAGTTTAGATATGATTCTTCCCACCTGGCCATTGAGATTATATTCGGCAGCCGTAACCTCAATCACTTCACATTTTTTATCATCAAGGCCAGTTGTCTCAACATCAACACATACGAAATTGTAATCTAAACACACAAAATCGAGTTCTGACATTTACACTCCCTTTTCGATATCGGAACCAATCCTTGCTCTAAATGCAACATTTACCTTTTTTGTCAGGTTGACAAGAAATTCAACATCTGAAATATTAGAACAATTTTTCTCTATCAGATAGGTGATACCTTCTGCAATTTGTGCCAATTCAACTTCATCAAATATGCAAACGACTTCCGTCACATCGTTTCTCAAAGAAATGCCCGTACCTTCTTTAACCGCGTTTTCAATTTCAATAACACGATTGTAATACTCTACTCTCATATCCGATTCTTTTACAACTTTCTTCTGGAGAGTCGAAATATCTTTAGCGTGCTTTTCTTTTAGTTTTGTTATCCTTTCCAAAACAATATGTTGCCAGATCCCAAAACCAATAAAAATAATTGCAACAATGATCGAAAAACTCATCCCCGGACTCATATGCATACCTTCCTCCTAATGACCATGAAGTTCTTTTAATTGTTTTAAAATACCATTTGATTGCCCAGAATCACAGAACAAATGGATGTTCATTTTTATCCATCCGTAATCATCTAAATTGTCAAGTGGCATGCCAATCGTCGTCATATACATTTTCAAATTCTCGTACCGTGTCACCCACGAATCCACCACGACGGGTACATCTTTTGTTGTATCCATACCTGCCGCCTTTCTGGATAAAATTGGTTTTTCTACTCCTTTCTTTTACTATAATATAATCATCATCCAACACGTAAAAATGCAGATAGAAATTATTTTTACTCACATGCACTCTTACGCATTTGAATTCGGCTTTTATTACCTCGAAAACCTTTCCTACCTTATCGTTATACCACGAATTTGGTAAAGAACATTTTGCAATTTTTATTTTCACATAAATTCCTTTTTAATTAAAAAAAATGATAAAACTAAAATCAAACTGTAGAGAGTATGTTGGGAGCCGAACGGCCGGCTAGGTGCGGCATAGGCGAGACGATATTAAATTGCGGCGACACAGGCGAAGCCGCATGGCGCAGGAGAAATAGAGACCGTGATTGTGTCAGGATCAGTTGCTAATTTTGGCGAAAATTAGCAACTGACGCAGCCTGAGAATTCCCGTTACCGCGAAGCGTGTAGGGAATTCGAACGGTCCCGACAAATCCGGTCTCTATTTCTCCGGTAGCAAGTTTAATATCGTTGAGCGCCGCATCTAGAAAGGCCGTCGGCGTACAACAGGAGCGATACACCACAAACTACTTATTACGCGGCATATGAAACACATGCCAAATAATCTTTATATCATTTTTTTTAATTGGAAGTTTCTACGTTTAATCCACACATGCCGGACTCTTTTTCACCGGTCATTTCATCAAATTTCCCCATCTTGTCACATGTAACTTTCATATTTTTTCGATCTACACAAAACTTCACCCCGCGAAACGAGAAGTGCATAAATTGATCAAGTTCGTCAGATGAATCCTGACCGATCAATGTTTTGCCAGTTGGCAACCCCTTATGTATTTCTTCAACTTGCTTGACGGACATTGATATTACACATCCATCAGCATTCTTTGGTTCTCCATTAAAGTCGGTTGAATTCTTTAAAAACTCAACAAGATCGACATCTGGATTTTTGGCATAAGTCACGAAAAATGTGACCAACGCATTCCCTTGTTTGGATTGTTTTTTAGCCATACTTCTCCTTTTTTTGGTGCAATAAAACTTGATTGAAATGGTAACGTTACCTCAGCTCATCGAATTCAGATAATTATCCCAGTCTGGGATTATTTGTATTTTCCCCGAAGGGGAAAAGGCATATGCCAGAAGAAACTTCGGGCGCCCTTTACAACTAATATTGCACTTTTTATAACTAATATTGATGTTTCTTTTTGCACGTTGACGAGCGGTGCATGTGTAGAGGCGACGGGACCCCTCGAGATATTCAATAGCCATCCATGTGCTAATTGAATGTCGAGAGGACGGTCCGGAGACTCGAAACATGCTAAGCGTGTCAACGTTCAACAAGAAACCCCCATCACCATTTCCGGTGACATTGCTGTAACAGCAATTTAACGGAGACTTATAAAATTCATTCGCATTACTTGATAGACTTGGACCGTAAAATCGCGAGAGCAAGGGAGAGCAATATGTGTCTTTTCGGCGAATCGAGACGTTAAGAAATGCACCAGAATGACGAGCGGAGCTGGATGCCTAAGGACGGTCAGCTCGGAGCCTGCGAAGAGCTGTAAGTCCTAAGGCCTCCAGCGGCGCAGGCATTCGGTAGCATTTTAGTCGAGATTGCCGAACTGACACATTTGGTCGATCGGTTCGTATACGAAATAAGAGCTTCAGAAGCGATACAGGTGCAGATCGAAGCGCCCGGAAATGAGCCCAGAGGGAGAAGATCCGAACAAGTTCCATGGTACAACTTGTTGTAATAATGGAACTTGGGTCGGATCTGATCCCCGGAGGCGAATTTTAGTCGAGAGCAAACCTGTATCGTGAGGAAGTTCTTATTTCGTAGAATGCTCGAGCGTTTTACGCACGCCGGGGTGATAGCTGTTCTACCTGGGAGATGGTGTATGGAGTGACTAATATTGTAGAGCTTGCGAAACAATATTAGGATCGCAAGTAACCATCTCCAAGGTGCAAGAATAGCGTGGCACCAAAAACATTTACCCACGACGAATCGTCGTAGTCGGAATCATTTCGGTAATCGATTCCGAAAATACTAATGCGATTAACACAACTAAATTGAGAACCAGAGAGATGAGCGGGTACCCTAGGGATCAACCGGTTACCTCGCTGTTGCATCGAGGGTGAGCCCGTCAGCGAACCCTGATGCAACGAGCGGAGGTCACCGGTAGATCCAGGGGGTACCGGGCTCATATCGCGCTCTTACTGTAAGCACAGCCCATAAGAAACTTATGGAAAGAGCAATGTTCTTGTGTTATTTACTATTCAATAAAACGTCAGTAGCCTGTTTACTTAAATCAGCAGGTATTGTGGTGCTGACAGTTTCTGCTTCGGATGACAAAACCTCTGCAGCAATCTCCTCATCACCACCGTCTGATGAAAAATTCACAGCCACCTCTCTTTGATCATCAAGGCTCAAAGGAACAGCTTCCGCTTCAGATGCATCGAAAGACGCCCTGGATGCTTCCAGGAGCTTCTCGCTTGCATTGCTGAGCATTGATATGGTTCCAGCCTCTCCGATCAGCCTAGCCATCTTTGAGCGGGCCGCAAGACCCCTCTTGATCGGCTCCATAAGAGCCTCAATATATTCAGTGGTCGGCATGATGTCGGTAATGAATACATCTTTGCCACCAGACTTTATTTTCCGATGTATAAGGAACAGTTTGGCACCAAAGATGCCATCATAAACAAGTTGTTTGCCGGCTTCCATTTGCTTCACCATATGTGCCGCCTTTGAAAGCGTTGATAGGTTGGAGAAAGTTGACTCGGCGCCCATGATTGTATTGATGCTTCTTGTCTCGAAACGATACGGATTTGGAGCAAGATCAATTGTTGGATAGCATTTCAGCAAACCCATCTGTTTGCATTTGCCTTCTTTGAAATCAGGACAGTCGTGGAATAAACATCCACCCTGTTCTTCAAAACGATTCTCCCATTTTCTTTCACCACCACGGACGATCAAATGTTTTGCGACTGTTCCTCTGCCATGGCTTCTGCATAGCAAACCCTCACTCTGATTGTATTTTGCCAAATAGCTTTCCCACTGATCCTCGGGCTTTTGGTCAAGACAGCAGATTTCAATTCTGCGAGGTTGTGGATTGTTATTGTTAACCTGCTCAAGAATTTTCTGAACTTCCTGGTTTAGAATCCACTCTTTGATCGGTATGATCTCACCTGACCCCGTTCGCTGGTTGCGCGTGATCTCTTTAAGGATTCGGAAGAATCCACACGCTACGGGATAATTACCTTTGTTTGGCGGTTCTTTCGGTGCGTATCCGGCCGAGATCTTGCCTCGATACCGAACGATCTTTATTAGATCCCCATTCTCTTCGTGTGTCATTCCTTTTATCAAGAAAGCCTCCTACGTTGCTGATGTAAAAAAAATAGGGAACGCATACTCTTCTTTTGGTGTCATAATATCGCGGCCGCAATTTCTGACTTTCGGGTTGCCCCTGAGCTTTCGCCACAGTTGAAGAGTACCCTTTCAAAAAATGCAGATTGAGCTCAAAAAGCATTTTTCTTAATTTACCATTTTTATCTGCGTTCCCATTTATACCACCTATACCCGCTGCCAGGTGAGCGTCGATCGACGGGACAGGATGTTCCCCACTTTCATGGGATACTCACCAGCCTGTGATGGTAAAATTTAAAAGTCCTCAACCTCCGGAACGTGAGGAATGTCGGCCGGCCCATCACCATGATCCACGATTGACGCGAATGATGGTGCGGTTGCCGCCGGAATCTGCATATTGCTCTGTTGAGCCGCAGCAGTTGCGTATGTTGAGCTGTGATCGGTCGGCAAAGCTTTCGTAAATGATTTTACGGCAATGTTGCCCTTCTTGTCGTAATCGACAACTGCCATCACTTTGTTTTTCATCTTGTGATCTTTCACAAGAATGAACGTCTTGTCTTTTTTCTCGAATGTCGGGATGAGCCACTCATCGATCCAATCGGGAGTCAAATTGATTTTTGTGCAGCCAGTAAGCGTGATAAGCTTCGGCTTGGTAAAACTCATGATCTTGTCGGCAGTGTCCTGATCAAAGGTATCTCCGCCGGGGCACAGTGTAATGTTGGAAAAGATTGATGCGCCTTTGGGGACCTTATCGGTTCCATCGACGACCTTCAAAACCACAGTCATGTTAAGACTTTTCTTCTCATCAGATATGTAGAGTTCGGGAAATTGACGATCTTTCCCTTCTTTAGTGAATGCGAATGTTGCCACTTCGCACAAATAATTCCCGGGAAGATCGATCGGTACGGTCTTCCTCTCTTCGCCGCTCGCGCCATCCATTGCTGCCTGAGCAGCCTTGAGCTGTTCGGATTTCTGATCGGCAAAAAACTTTCCAGCAATCTCGTTCATAAACACTCCTGTTGGTTAAATGCTTCCATAATTGTTATTACAAGTTTAAAATCATAATAACCTAAAACGGCAAATCGTCCTCAATAACGTATGTTGATGGAGCCATTTCGATTTCAATGGGTTTGTATTGTGATATGAATCCCTCAACATCAGATGATATTCCCTTTACCTGCTCCCAGTCTAAATCAACGATTCTTATGGGACCACCCCTTCCCCAAAAATCATATTCGATTCTTATCGGGTCTACTTCAAAGCCGATAGGCTCAGGATTGAATATCGCGAGTTTCTTTAGAAGAGATGGTGGCACGCGCTTTCCCTTGTGCGCCGCCTCAACCTCTTCGTCTGATGCTCGCAGAACATTCAACATATGCAAAGTAAACCAATCCTGATCTTCATCAAGGAAGGGAAATACGGAATGAATCTGAAGATACAGTTTCATCCCAGGCGTTGAGTTTATCACCTCCGATATCATGGTTTCTTTGTTAGCGTCTGTAAATTCTACCGCCCTAAGAAAACACATGTATTGATCGTACAACAAAGGTTTTGATTCGCACCTTTTGTTCTTAATATAAAAATCACAAAGGGCCTGTATGTTTTTCATTTTCCAGTCAGCCCAATCAATATCTTCCTTTTTGCGCAGTCTTTCTGTTAATCTCTGCAAATTTTTGC
>Ga0315287_10000261_pt1 | contig 46045 bp, 34 predicted proteins | sample YL17G11_0_MG_FD_205037 | JGI IMG/M metagenome (GOLD analysis project Ga0315287, IMG submission 205037) | Sediment microbial communities from Yellowstone Lake, YNP, Wyoming, USA - YL17G11_0 | ecosystem: Environmental > Aquatic > Freshwater > Lake > Sediment | place: USA: Wyoming | collected...
TCTACAAATATGATTTCTAAAATTTTTCTTTGCGTTTTCATAACCATTTTCCAGGTTGACAAATGCCTCAAGACCATTTACAGACCGATGCTTCTTAAAAAAGTCATACTTCCAGGCGGATGATCCAAGATCGCCCCCAATCTTCCGGTTGCAGCCAAAAAAAAAGTCCGCTCATCCTGCCAATCCGTGAATTTTAATTGTCGTTGATCAGAGAGCGGTGGGGATCAGGATGTGAGGCGGTATTTGTTGATGAGGTTAAAGAGGTACATGCGGCTGATTTTTAAGATGCGGGCCGTCTTGACTTTGTTCCAGTCGTTCTCCCGCAGGGTCTTGAGGATCAAGGCTTTTTCCAGGTTCTCTTTGGCCTTTTTCAGGCTGAATTCCCTGGCCAGATCGAATTGCTCGCCCATCTCAAAATCGGGGTAATAAGTAATCAACCGTTTGATGCTCGATTCGAGCTCGCGGACATTGCCTTTCCACTCCTGGGTCGAGAGGTATTCCACAATGCCCTGGAATTCAGGTTTATCCTGGATGGGGAAGTTGTTCTTGGAAAAGAAATGTTCGGCCAGGAGGGAAATATCTTCGAGCCTGTCCCGCAGGGGGGGAATGGCGATGGTCAAATCCTGGATGCGAAAATAGAGATCTTCCCTGAATCGATGGTCCATTACCAGTTGCTTTAGGTCTTTGTTGGTGGCTGAGAGCAGCCGGAAATCGACTTTCCGCGTCTTATTCTCCCCGAGTCTCCTGATCTCGTTCTCCTGGAGCACCCGCAAGAGCTTGGCCTGGAGATTGAAGGGAAGATCGGCGATCTCGTCGAGAAACAGGGTACCTTCGTGGGCGGCCTCGATCAGGCCGATGCGGTCTTCGTTGGCCCCGGTAAAGGCGCCTTTCCGGTAACCGAAGAGCTCGGCTTCTAAGAGGTTTTCCGGGATGGCGGCCGAATTGACGGCCACAAAGGGCTTTTCGGCCCGGTTGCCGACCAGGTGCACGCCTTTGGCGATGAGTTCCTTGCCGCTGCCGCTCTCACCGGTGATGAGCAGGGAAAAATCGACTTTACTGACCTTCAGTATCTGCTCTTTGATCTTCTGCATGGCCAGGGATTCGCCGATCAGGAAATGGAGCTTCTGGTTTAAACGAAAATCTCTCTCATAGTATCGCTGGATCAGGGAGGCAAACTTCTTGAGCAGGTCGCGGTGGCGTTCGGAAAAGTTGTAGTCATAATACCCGGGTTGGTTAAAGGCGAGCAACAGGACACCCAGCAGGGTATCGGATATCTTCCAGCGGAAGACCTGGGTCACGGGAAAAGAATAGAAGACTTTCTCTTCGCTGCGGCACAGTGCGCGCAGACCCGGAAGATCGAGGTTTAAGTCATCGAGAGTGGAGATACAGGTAGAAATAAGCTCATCGGTGAGCTGGGGATACCGGTCCAGGTGGGCGAAGGTGAACAAAGGCTGGCCACGCTCATAAATGACCAATTTGACGAGATCGAAGTGAACCGACCGGCCAAACTCTTTTAACAAGCTTTTAAAGAAATCCCCGGGGATTTTCCACTGGTTGTAATCGCCGACCAATTCGGCGCTTCTAAACACATCGTAGGAGGAATCTTTCTCGTCCAGGTCGTTCTTGATCTGGTTGATACGGCTGGACAGGCGCCGCTTATTGCGGAGAAAGAAATAATAAATATCGAAGAATATCTCCTTTTGCTCTCCTTTGAAATCTGCCGCTGTCGCAAAGTGGTTAAAATAGGTGTAGTAAAACTCGTAGTAATAGTAATTCCGGGTATTGGGGCTCAGCTGCATGGCCAGGTGACGCAGGCAATCTAAAAGACCCGGATCGCGGTGTTTCCTGATCGCCAGGCAGAGGGTCTCGAAGCGCAGGGTGCTCGATTGGATTTCCTCTATTTTCTGCCGGCTGGAAAAATCGCGGGTAGTCGAAGATTCGCGGGCATATACCTCCAGGAGGGAGAAGAGAATTTCCTGGTCGGGCGAGAAGATACCGGCGTACTTTTCCAGGGCAGCAAAATCGGCTACCAGTTTCTTTTTCCCCAGCCAGAGGGAGATCTTCAATTTGAGAAACCAGGATTCCACGTATCCCAGGCGGTTTTCTTTCTTCTCGAATAGGGAGAGGGCGAAAGATAGGTATTCCTGGGCTTTAGAGGGATTGTGGCGCAAATACTCTAAAAAAGCGATATTAAAGTAATCGATAGCCAGGGCGTCGAGTTTGTTTCTCTCGCGGTCGTATTCCAGGGCCGCCTTGAGGTAGTTTTCCGTTTCTTGCCAGGCGCCTTTTACCTGGAAGATTTCCGCCAGGTTGGACTGGGCCAGTATCCGGCCATTCTCGTTCTCCTGTTCCCGGTAGATTTTTTGGGCCTTTTTGTACCAGCTTTCGGCCCGGGTAAAGTCGTCGCCGGCCAGGTAGAGGTTGCCGAAATCGATGGCGATATGGGCGGAGAGCAATTTATAATCGTTGATCTCGCTCTGGATAAAGATGTTCTTGTAAACGGCAGAAGCGGCCTCGAAATCTCCCCGTTTCCAGGAGAGCTTGGCCAATTGCGTTTTGGCCTCCAACTCATCCCGGAAGAATTTCTGCCCGCCGAGGTAAGATATGGTTTCTAAGATCATGGCCTCGGCCCGGTCGTGCTCCCCGCGGTAGATGTAACGGTCGCTGAATTGGATGTGGGCCAGATGGCGGTAAAGCGCGCCTTTAATTCGCTCCAGGTAGCGGTCGGCAGCCGCAAAACCGGATATTTTCTCGTGGTAGATGAATTCGAGGTAATAGAGCTCATCTTCCAACTCTTTTTCCACCTGGTCCCGGCACTGGTCAAGCAGGCGCCCCATTTCCTGGTAATCTTTTTCCAATTTATAGATATGGGCCAGTTTTAAATCGAGGGTGGCGGGATCTTGATGGCGGCAGCAAGCGATGATCTCCCGGGCGGATAAAAGATCGTTTTCTTTGATCAGGATATCGACAAAAAGGCGGATAAGGTCGATTTCTTTCCCCAGGAAATCGAGGTTATTAAAAAAAAGCTTCTTGATACTGAGGCGGCTGTCTTCGTTTTTATAGCGGTTATGTAAGTACCTGGAGAGGATTTTTCCCAGGGGCTGGGTCTTACCGGCATCGATCATGTATTGGATCATCCGGTTGATGGAATCGAATTTGTCTAAGAAGAGCCTTAATATCTCCTGTTCTTCCGCCCGGGTCGGTCGAATATCCAGGCTGCCCGGGGAAACGGCCAGGGAAATATTACTGGCCTGGAGTTTCAGGTACTTTTTCTTGATCAGGCAGTCGATGATGTACTGCTCTTCTGCGGGGAATATTTCTTTTACCCTGCCCACAGGAACGGGCGACTGGAGAACGGAAAAAACCTTGAGCAGGTAAATCTCCCCGGTACTGAGCTCCCGGTTCTCTTCCAGGTCGTAGAATCTCAGGTAGTGCCCGAGCAGGTTCTCTGCCCGTTCTTTCAATTCGAGATCGAAGTCGATCGGGTCGCTGCTATCGAACACGATAAGCACGATCTGGGGCAGGATAAACGAATCGAGGAGGTATTTGATGAGCTCGCCATCTTCCCGGGTCTTCAGGTTATCGATCAAGATCGCGGCCGACCGGGCGGCGGACCGGCCGAGATACTCTTCGAATGCCCGTCCCAGGGCGGCAAAATCCCCCGGCTGCGGCCGGTTCCTGCCCAGCAAAAGGGTCGAGAAAAACCCGAATAGGTTATCTTCCCGGTTGTCGATCAAGAGGGTAAATACCCCTTCCGAAAAGAACGAATGGCTGAGCTGGAGCTTGATGATCCTTTTTTGCACCGGGTTTACAGTTTTAATCTTGATCTTGATGGCGGTATTCGTTTCCTGCCGGCCGAGGGGGAAAGAAGGGATAATAGCGGTGGCGAATTCATCGAACCGGTAGGCATAGGATTGGGTTTCGGGAAATTTATGGTGCCGGGAAAGGGTGGTCAGGCAGTCATCGGCATTATGCCCCGGGAGGTTTTTATAATGCGGGTTCCCCCGGAAAATGGCCAGGATTTCGTCGACCGGGGGCAACCCCGGCCCAGTCAATGCCAAAGCAAAACGGGGGCCGGTCGAGGGCTGGAACTGGAAAAGCCTGAAATCGACAAAATGAAACCCCTGGGAACGGCACATCTCATAGATGGCCAGGAACTGCACCACCGCCCGCTCGAATTCCCCGGCGGACAACTGCTCGATGGTCCCTGGCGGGGATTCGGAAAATTTTTCCAGCCAGGCATGGATTTCAAAATTGTTATGGGAGAAGAGCAGGAGATTCTGGAAACAACCGGCATGGTAATTGAAGATAAAACGTAGCCTCTCCAGTAGCACCGAGGAATAGGGGAGCACCACCCGGTCTAAATCTTCTGGGCTGTATACCTGTTGGAGTATTTCAACCGGGTCTTGCCTGGGTTTCTCGGCTATGCCTGGGTAATTCACCGGGTGCTTCTTTGCGGAAGCGCCTGGAGTTCCCGGTAGAGTTCAGGTATATCGCGGAAATCGGGCGCCACCTGCATGATTTCTTCCATCATTTTCCTGGCACCCAGGAGATTCCCCATCAATCTCATGGTAATGATCAACTCGTATTTGATAGCCAGGAATTCCTCTTCGCTCCGGCTCGGGGCAGATAGGGCTTTATAGTACCAACTCATCGCCTCGTTGAAGATTCCTTTCTCGCGGAAGCACATACCCAGTAAACCGGCGGAATCGAAAAACTTGGCCGGGTGTTTGACAGCGATTAAGAATTCGTGGATGGCTTCATCGACCAGCCCCATCTCCTTATAAGCGATACCCAGGTTATAGCGGGTGTCATAATCTTCTTTGCCGATTTTTTCTTCGATGCCCCTTTTAAACTCATCGAATATCTCCATCATGTTCTTTTCAATGGTCGATGTGCGCTGTTTCTCCAGCTCTTTTATCCAGAAGGTAAACGCCTCGATCTCCGCGAACACCTTCTTCTCGATCTCGAAATAGGCTTCATCCTCGATAAATCCACCTTCCCCGGCCAATAGATCTTCTTCCTCTTCTATCGCTATCTCTGCCTGCTCGATATCTTTAAAAGGCGACTCGGAATCGCCGCCCCCGACCTCATCGGCAATGATGTTATCGAAATCGAAAAAATCGCCGGAAGAAGACAGGAATTCCTCATCGGCCAACTCTTTAAACCCGACCGAAGGTGCCTGGATGAGGGTTTCACGGTCTACCACCGGGATAGAGATATGATCGGTATCTGCCGGTTCCTCCATCTCGATTTCCAGGTTATTTTCAAAAGGATTTTCCGCTATTAATCTCGCAGCACCAGCCGATTTAACCGGGGCTTCCAGGTCCAGGTTGACCTGGATACCGACTTTGGAATCCTCTTGCTCCTGGACCATCTGGCTCTCATCGGCAATCGAAGACTCGATCTCGGATATATCGTCGGGGAAAGGCATTTCCGATCGATCCGGGTCAGCCGTTTTCCTGTCCACCCGGCCCAGGTTATGGGTGATTTCTTCCTTTTCCAGCGGCATATCGGGTCCCAGGCTAAAATCGAGATTTTCAATATCTTCGAAGTCGCCGGCCGTCATATCGGTACCCAACATCAGCGGCTCTTCCCCGGTGCCGGTATCGGTATCCCCGACAGGGGGCCTGGCCCCGGCCTGGGGTTTCCTGCCGATATCTGCCTCTGCTTTTTTCCTGGCGCGCTCAAACTTCTCGATCCGCTGCACGAGATTATTATTATCGGGATACCGTTGTTTCAACTTCTCGATCAGGTCTTTGGCATCGCCAAAATAACCGTCATTGATGTAAAAATCGAGCTCCGAGAGCAGTGAGGAGAGACTCTTTGAACCGCTTTTGTCTACTTTTTTCCGGGAATCGGTCAGGTTCTGGGCATCGGAAAGCACAACAATGTCGCTATCCGAATCGAAACCGGCCATCACATCCGTCCCGTGGATATGGGAGTCGCTCAATTCCTGCATCTGCTCGGCCAGCTCCCCCCGGTCGAAATCGATATCGATGTTGGTTCTCTCCTCGCCCGACATTTCGACCAACTTATCATCTTCCGGCCTCAATGCCGATAACCTCTCCAAAAGATCGGTATATTCGTCGTTCATATCTTTCGACTGGTATTGGATCAAGAGCTCTTTGCCCTCTTCGACCACCATATCGATTTCATTGAGTGTCTGGTAAATTTCAAAGAGTTTTACCCGCACTTTTAGGTTCTGTGGGAATTTGGATTTGACATTCTTCAAGGTATCGATGGCTTTATCGAAATCACGGCCACGCACTGCATCCGAGGCGAGCTTCAGGCTGTAATTGACCACCTCGATTTCCCGCTCATCCTGCTGTTCTCCCTTCTTCTTCTCCTCTTCTTTGCCCACCAGGGCAGCCAACTGTTCTTCGTAATTAAACGGCGAATCGGATAACTTGATTAATTTTTCCAGCACCGCGATCAGCTCATCCCTCATGTTCTTTTGTTCATAAATGGGGATGAGGGATTCGTACATGGCGATCAGGTTGCTGGTTTTACCGGTCACTTCAAAGATGGTCGCCAGCTTTTTTAAGGCCGGTAGGTAAGTATTGTTGGAGGCAATAATAAAGCGCAGCAGGTTCTCCGCTTCATCGAATTTGGTATTCATGATGTGGCGGTCGACCACCGGTAAGAAGAGCTTATAGGCCCGGTCGTACTCTTCCCGTTGCAGGTAGACCTTGCCCAGCTTCATGACCACCTCGCCCTCTTCCGGTTTAAGCTCGGCGATGCGCACGAATACGATCTCTGCTTCGTTGATCTGCCCCTTTTTGAAGTATAACTCGCCGAGCATCTTTAACAATTCGACATTCTTGAACAGCTCGCTACCGAGCCCCTTGAGCAACTCGACGGCCTTATCGTCTTTGCCCTGGGAAGTATAACATTGAACCAGTTTCTGGATAACCTTCAATTCTTTCGTTTTTGAAATCGTTCCATTCAGCAGCTCTTCCGCCCTTTCAAATTCCTTTTTACTGATCAGGATATCGGCGGCAATGAGGTATTCGCTGATCGCATTCTCCTGAAGCCCCTCCTTAAAATAGTTATCTGCCAGCAGGAGCCGCATCTTGATGTTGTTGCGGTCAAACTCAAGAATTTTCTTGTACATATCCAGGGCTTTCTTCTGGTTATTGCCCCGTTTGTACTTGTCTGCCAGGTCCAGGAATATCTGTTTGGCTTCGATGACCAACCCCTGTTTGGTATACAATTCGGCCAGTTTGAGAAAGGCCCTTTCATATTCGGGATCGACCCGGGTGATCTTGTTGTACATGGCGATGGCTTTGGCAAAGAAGCCCTCTTTCAGGTAATAATCGGATATCCACTCAAACTGCTTGACCGCCGCATTGATGTTGTTTTGCCTCAGCTCCAGGTCGCCGACGATGCGCCTGATCTCCAGGTCATCCGGTTTAAGCTCGAGGATTTTTTGGTACTCTTTGATGGCGGCGTCGATCTTCCCCTGGCGAAAGTACTTGGTCGCCTGGTTGATAAACGTTTGCCTCTTCTCAACCACCATTCGATAACCTCGACCAATGGAAACTCCGGCGGTGAAACGCCGTTAAGCCATTCACCGAGAGCGCCTCCTTATGCCTGGCCGTCGGATAACCCTTATGACTCTCGAACCGGTACTGGGGAAAAAACCGGGAAAAGGAGGCGATCAGTTGATCCCGGAATACTTTGGCGATAATGGAAGCGGCCGCTATCGACAAGCACTGCTCATCGCCCCTGATAATACCCCGTCCCTCGATGCCCAGGAAATCGGGTTTCAACCCATCCAGCAACACATAATCTGGGGTAACCTGGAGTCCCCTGACCGCCATCTTCATGGCCTGGCGGGTGGCCTCTAAAATGTTTATCTCATCTATTTCTTCGTTCCAGCACCAACCGATAGAAAAGGCCAGCGCATGTTCGTAAATATCGTGGGATAGTCGCTGCCTCTTTTGCGGGGAAAGTTTCTTGGAATCCCGGATATCCGGGTTTAATTTTCCTGGGTCCAAGATGACCGCACCGGCCACCACCGGGCCAAAAAGAGCCCCCCGGCCCACTTCATCCACCCCACAGATATACCTGTATGGTTTATTTAATAACTCTCTCTCGAACTCATACCCGCACATTACCTGAGTTCTTTTAGTCTGGCCGCCTTACCCTTCAAGTTCCTCAAGAAATACAGCTTCGCCCTTCTCACGCGCGTATGTTTTTTCACTTCAATGATCTGGACCAATTTGGAATTGAGAGGAAAAATCCTTTCAATGGCAATACCGAAGGAGGTCTTCCTGACGGTGATTGTCCGGGAGATACCGGTATTCTTCTGGGCGATTACCGTACCTTCAAAACCCTGGAGACGTTCTTTTCCCCCTTCGATAACCCGGTACGAAACTTTCACCAGGTCGCCTGTGCGGATGACCGGTAGGTCTTTGCGCACGTCCGGTAAGAAACTCAAATCATGGGCAGTAATCCTTTTCCGAAACGTTTCCACTTTCGGTTCCTGCAATCCTGCTTCGACCTTGCTCTCTTTCTCCGGTTCAGCTTCTACCGCTGCTATCTCATTCTTTTCTTCTGCCATGCTTAGACTCCTAATTATAAAATAATCATCAGCTTATGATGGTTTTAACGCCATTCATAGAGACTGTCTATTTTACAACTTTTTGCTCCACTTTTCAATATCCTTTCTTTTAAAAAAACCGGGCTACCGAAAAATTCTCGCCAAAATCTCCCGGCATAAACCGATAGGGACGTCATTGACCGTATTCCCGGGGACTATGAGCAACACGTCCCGGAGGGAGCAGATTGGCAACTTTCCCCGCATCCAGGCTCCGTACCAGCCAACGCCCCCCTGATCACCGCATTTGCGCACCCCACCCCGGCCCTGACCGTAATGGCCCCCACCGGGCAATTCCGGGCGCATGCCCCGCATTCCATGCAGGCATCACGGTCGATAATAGATGCTTTCCGGTTATCCACCCGGAAAACGCCATGTGGACAAACATCTCCACACATACCGCAGCCGGTACAGGTAACGACGCACAACTCCAGCGTCGCCACACCTTTTAAATAATGATATCTCTTTATATGATTTCCCATGTTTAACCTTTTATTCTCCATGCCTCAGATAAACCGTCCCACCAGCCACAACACCAGGCCAACCGCTGCGCCGCCCATTTGCAGGGGCACGGCCAGCCGCATCTCCTTCTTGACCCCGGAGAGCGACGTATAGGTCGAGCAACCGGTATAATTCATGGCCAAAAAGGATGATAAAGCCGGGATCAATAACAACCAGGCCAGGACCGGCACGGTTCCCTTACCGGCCAGACCGGCCAGGTAAACCCCGATAAAGGCCAACAGTCCCACCTGGGCCCCTTTTAAGGAGAAACTCCGGCCCGGCACCCAGGGCAGCAAGAGCGGGGACAGGACATTACCGGCCAGGTAAGCGACCAGGATATTCACGGCCGCTGCCGACGCTTCCCCCCAGTGCAGGGAATAACCGGCAGGGGAAAAACCGGAAATCGCCGCAAAAGCGGCCATAACCAAGAACAGTAGCTTTGCCCCCTGTCCCACCTCCACCGGGATAACCCGCAGGCGATCGAAAAAATTAAAGGTCACCCGCCGCATGCCCGGTTCTGCCCGCCGGCCGGCACCCAGGAAAGCCGGGATATCTGCGGCCCGCACCGGCCCATAAATAACCGAAAAACCCGATTGTTTCTTGACCTCATGCGCCGCCACGCCGACGGCCCCTAGCTGCGGCACAATCAACCGCCGGTGCTCGATCACCTCTTTTAGGCCCGATAACTCTATTCGCCTGACCAGTTCTTCGGTGCCGAACGTGCCTTTGCCGGCCGCACACCAGACATTGATGCCCTTGGTATCCAGGACCAGGATCCAGGCATGCAGACCGGCCAGGGCCCGGCGCAAGAGATCGAAGCTCAGCTTGTAATTCGCGGCGACAAAGACATCGGAAGCTTTCGTCGGCTCCCCCACACCGTATAGGCCCGGTTCTACCCGGTAGTTCATGCGGCCCAATCCCCAGCGAATTTTCAGTGCCCACCACTGATCCGCCCGGTTCCAACGCGTAGATATGAGTGTGATCTGACCCGCTCCTGTGTCCAAAAAACCGGTTATAAACGGCTGCGGTCCTTTGGGGTTGACATATCCCGGGCACCCTACCGGGGTCACCGGTTTACAATCCCCGCTCTGACAGCAGCAGGCCGCTTTTTTTTTAATTTCCATGGTTTAAGTCTCCTTTCATCGCTGACTGCTCATTTAAAAACAACACTGTTTATCGCTCGTCCCAATATAATGTATTAAATGGTCTTGATTGTCAAGACCATTTTACCCTTTGGGTATATACCAGGACTCGCCAGGCGCTTCATGCCGGAGAGAAACTTGATGATTGATGACAGAGAAAAAGAGGGTTTACCCGTTCCCCAAAGCCCGGTCGAGACAACTTCTTTATCTGGTCGATGAGATGTGATATAATAGCCTCTTCTGTTAATCCAAAAAGAAGAGAGCAAAGAACATGCAGACGAAAAAAACAGGAAAGAACGAGATAGAGTCTTCACCCCTGGAAGAGTATCTCAGGCCGAAGAGATTCGCTGGCAAATTCTGGATCGGGCTGTCTGTGGTCCTGGCCATCGTGATCTCGGTGCTGGTGATCAAATTCACCGTGGTGGATAAGAGCTTTCTGCCGGACGAGCTGAAGTCCTCGCTGGAGATATTCGACATCTCCAGCCAGTGGGTGGTCAAAGAAAAAGTGAAAGACGAAGACTTCGAAGGAGTGATCCTGGTGCCGGAGATATCTTTTCGCTTGCGTCATACCGGGAAGAAAAAAATGGATTACGTCTTTATCCTGGGTGTTTTCCGGTTGATCGATGCACCGCGGGCCCTGGGTGAAGGTTTCTTGATGGCATTTACCAAAAAGCCTTTACTACCGGGCCAGGAGAGCGAAAAAATCGCCCTGCGCTCGGACTTCGGTTACCGGGCCAGCTCCGAAAAAGCATTCGAGAAAAACTCGCGGAATTGGCGTAGCGCGGTGGCCGAAATCTATGCCAGGTCCCATAATTCCGGCACGGTGTTCCTGAAATCCTTTTATATCAGTCGCAGGATCGCCGGTGTCGATCCGGAAATAAAAATGATCTCATCCCTGGAGGGGCCAAAATGACCGAGGAAGATCAAGGAAATAATAAAACTCCCTGGGGCAGAGGAGAGGATGAAATCTTGCCGAGCAATGAAACGACATCGAAATTCAACATCGCCGATCTGCGAAAAAAATTGGAAGAAGAGGAATTCGAGGAAGGGCAACTAATCCCGGTTCACCTGGTCACCCAATGTAAAAAAAACACCTATGGTGGGTACAGCCTGAGGCATTTTAGGTTTATGTATGTCCTGGATGCCGATTTCCGGGTCGAAGTCAAGAGGCCGGCCAGCCACAAAGACGATGGCGAAGAGGCTACCCCTTATGAGGCAGACAAGACGCTCCTCTTTTCGCACCAGGATGTAGCCAAACAGATTGAGAATGTTCAACTAGACAAGGGAGATACCCTACCGCCCCACTTGCGCACCCGGTGCGAGGCAGATTTAAGCATCGGCGGCGGATACCGGATCCGCATCGGCCAGTACCTTTATCTCTTGGATAACGATTTCCAGGTCACTGCCCGGATGAAGTACTCTTATTGATAGAGAAAAATGATGACCCAAAAAAATACCGAGAATAATCGTATAGCAATCTGGTTGCAGCAAATCCGGGCTCCTTTTTTGATCCTGTCGGTGGCCTTATCGCTGATCGGCATCGCGGCCGCCCACCGGGATGGTTTTACCCATTGGGGGCGGGCGGCGCTCCTCACCCTGGGCGTAATTCTCAGCCATATCGGGGTAAACCTGTTTAACGAGCTCTCCGATTATAAGACCGGCATCGATGCGCATACCGAGCGCACCCCTTTCAGTGGCGGCAGCGGCATGATGCAGGCCGGGCAGACAACGCCCGGGGCGGTTAAAGTGGCCGCTTACGGTGCGCTGTTCCTGGCCGGCCTGATCGGTCTCTATTTTTGCCTGGTCAGCACCTGGACCATCTTGATTTTTATGATCATCGGCGGTCTTACCGCCCGTTTCTATACCTCCCACCTGGCAAATTGGTTGATCGGCGAATTCATGAGCGGCCTGACCCTGGGCACGTTCGTGGTCTTAGGGGTTTACCTGGCCATGACCGGCACCCTGCACTGGGGTATCGCCTGGGTCTCCATCCCGCCCGGCATCCTGACTTCGTTATTGCTATTCTTGAACGAATTCCCCGATGAGAAGGCCGACCGGGCCGGTGGCCGGCACCATTTAATCATCCATTTCGGCAAAGCCAAAAGCGCCCGGATATATGTCCTGTGCCTGGTAGCGACTTACCTCATTATCCTTTTGGGACCCTTTATGCTGGATATCCCCTACCCCACCCTGCTGGCCCTGTTGACGCTGCCGGTGGCCATGAAAGCCGGGTTAACCGCGCTGGAATACCACAGCGATATGCCGCGGCTCGCGCCCGCCCTGGGCATGAATGTGATGACCGTAATCGGCACCGACCTGCTGCTGGCCGTGGGCTTTTTCCTGGCCGGGCCCAAAGGCTAAGGTCACTTCTCTTCCAGGGTAACCTTTGCCGTTTGCTGAAGGCCATCCCGGCGCAAGGTCAGGGTAACGGTATCCCCCGGTTTATAAGATTTCAATATCGCGGCATAGCCTTTGATGTCCGTTACCGGTTTATCATCCACGGCGAGAATGATATCACCGCTAACCAAGCCGGCTTTTTGCGCCGGTGATCCGGGCGATACGGCGCCGATCCTTACGCCCTCTCCCTGGAAAGAAAAATCGGGCATAATGCCGGTTCTCACCTGGCGTTCGCCGCTGGCCGGGGGTTTCTCTCCTGCCGGCCCGACTGTGGCCGGAACCGCGGGCGTCAGCGGCTCTTTTCTTTCGGCCAGGTAAACCAGCGCCTCCCGGGCCACTGCCGCCACTTTCACCAGCCCCGATGGCATAATTTTATCTACTGTATCGCCGGGACGGTGATAATCGGCATGGGGGCCGGAAAACAATTGAATGGCCGGTATACCCCGCTCGATGAAACTGACCTGGTCGCTGCCCGGCATATCCTGGGTGATGATCTCTGCCTGGATGCCGGTGGTAAAGCCGATGCCCATGAAGATGAATCGCCATTCCCTGGCCGATGAGCTGCCGAGCACCATCAGTTTACCCGTACCTTCGGCCAATCGCCCGACCGTATCCAGGTTGATGGCGGCAAAGATTTTACTGGCCCGCTCCCGGCCCAGGGATTCCAGGTAATGGGCGGAGCCCAAAAGTCCCAGTTCTTCGCCGGAGAAAGCGATAAAGATAATGGGCCGGGCGGTTTTTTCATCGCCGGCCAGCTTTTGGGCCAATTCCAGGAGCACGGCCACGCCGCTGGCGTTATCGTCGGCGCCGTAATGGATTCTTCCCTCACACCCTTTTGCGGCCAATAACGGCTCCCTACCCAGGTGGTCGTAATGGGCGCACAAGACCACGGGCCGGTCCTGGAGCGCCGGGTCCTGCCCGGGGATAAAACCGATAACATTGATGAATTCGAGCCTTCTCTTCAATTGCCTGGAATCGCTGGCCCACTGCTGGAAATAGGCGCCCTTATCGCCGCCCGGGGCCAGGCCATATTTCCTGAATTCCAGGGCGATGTAAGCGGCCGCTTTGGCAATGCCTTTCGAGTAGGGGCCCCGTCCTTCCAGTTCATCGGAGGCCAGGTAGCGAATGTGGCCCATCATGTTCCCGGCGGAATAGAGGGGGGCCAGCATGGCCAGTGCTTCTCTCTGCGGCAGGGCTGGGGGCACCGGGGCAGCACCCAATAGCGCACTCATGGGGGAAGTAGTAGTCTGCCATTCCCCTTTTAATATGTTGGCCGGTTCATCGCCTTCAAAAGCCAGGTAACTGTACTGGCCGTAATGGGGGAGTTTGCGGCCGAGCCCGGGAAACGCCTGGGGGATATGACCGGTTAGCAGGGCGATCGCCTGCGAAGGGTTCCCGGGATTTTTGACCACCAGCACCAGGCTGTTGTCCTGCCGGGATACCGGGCCGGAGCCGGGATCAAAGGTGTTTTCATCGAGCTTGACCCGGTAGTTTTCGATTCCCCGGTAGATAACAGCTTTATGGAGATTTTCCTGGCCGAATAACCAGACCGCCCGGTCCGTGGGTAATTGGGATACCACCCGGTCGAGTTGGATATCGACTTGGTCGCCGGCATCTTTGGCCCAGGTTTCGGCCAACTCCCGGTAAGCATCCAGGAACGGCGTGAAAGCCGCGGATGGGAGCAGGATCAATACTTTTTTCGCCCCAAAAACCGCCGATAAAGCCGGTGCGATCTCGTCCCGGTGCAATCGACGAAACAGGTCGAACTGGGGGTCGATATCGATCCTGACCGGGCGATCGGCCAGGGTCAAGGTAAATGCCTGGCTTTTTTTGTCCATGGTCACATAGTGCCGCTGGGCTTCTTTGCCGCCGGCCAGATAGACGGCCACCGGCACCTTCAGGGTATACGGCCCCTGTTCCTGGACCTGGGCCAGCTTAAATTGCAGGCGATACCGGCCGGCCGATTCTTCCACCGAGGCACCGGCCAGGCGAAGCTCCGGTGCGCCCGTCCGCTCCACCCATTGGCAGAAGAAAGGCCGTAAATCTGTTTTCCACACCCTTTCAAAAGAGATGCGAATGTCATCGAAAGAAGCCAGGCGGAACCTGTTGTCCCGGTAAAAATCCTGGATGGCCTTCTTAAAGAGCTCGTCCCCGACCTCCAGGCGCAACATGTGAAAGAGCATCAGGGACTTACCGTAGCCGATAGCCGAAGACAGGGCGTCATAGCGCGATTTAAATTTACTGAGGGGAAATTCCGCCTCTTTTTCGGCCGCATAATCGCTATACCCCTGCAGGGTGGTCTTGCGGTAGGCCATACCTTCACCCCGCTGCTCTTTAATCAGGTGGTCGGCCAGGTAGGTGGTTAAACCCTCGCACCAGTTACCGCCCGCATAATCGACATAGACGGAGTTTCCCCACCAATTGTGCAGCAGCTCATGGGGGTAAGATGAATGCAGGATAAAGGGAAAACGAATGACCTTCTCTCCCAGTAAGGTAAATGCGGGCATGCCGTAGCCGGTCTCCCAGAAGTTTTCCACCAGGGCGAACATGGAATACGGATAAGGGCCGATCAATTTCTCGTACATTTCCAGGTATTGGCCGGTGGTTTGCAGGTATTTTTTGGCCAGGCTTTCGTCCGCGGTGCGCAGGAAAGCCAGCACATCGATCTGGCCGACTTTAATCCCATATTCATGGAACCGGGCAGCGACCAGGTAAACCTGGTCCATCGGTTGGGGCGAGTCCCAGGCGCTATGGCTGAGGGCGGCCGTCTTTTCGTGGACGGTACGTTTCCCCTGGGAGACCGAGTCCCAGCCGGGCGGCACTGTCACATCCAGGCTGAAGGTCAGTAATTCGTCATTGAAAGCCGGTAGCCAATAGCTCGACCCAGCCAGGTAAACCCCCTGCCCGGAGATAATCCCCGGGGTCTCGCTGAAACTGCGGGCATACTCCTGGCCCTGCTTTTCGATGGGGTGAAAGATACGCCCCTCGTAAGCCAGGGTAAATTCATAGACACCCGCACTCTCCTGGGGAAGTTGGAGCGAATAGAGCACCGGCTGAACATCGGTCTCTTCCCCGGGTGCGGGGCTATTGCCCCCCCCTTTCTCAATTTGCAGCGGCGCAGACGACCGGGTGATGGTCAGTCCCTGGAAAAGCCGGAAAAATATTTTTTCCTTACCCAAAGAAGCCGGTAGGGAAACACGGTCTTCTACCGAAATCCAGCTTTCCGCCGGTTTGATCTCCACCTTCAGCCGGTGATGGACGTAAGTCCCCCCGGCGCCGATTGCGTAAAAAGCTATTGCTAAAAACAGGAAAAAGAGAGCATACATCCGCCTTTGTCTCATGGCAACCTCCAATTTTTCGCCGATCGCTCGGCCCTATAAAAGCCCCATCTACCTGGACATGCCTTCATAGCACTTGGGTGGCCGGGTTAATCGTTACCGTCAGGTCCTCGATCGATTTTCTCACCGGCTGTAACCCGGATGGGCAGGATATTAACCTCCGGCGGCAGCGGGCAGGTGGCAAAAGGAGAAAACACGCACGGCGGGTTATAGGCCATATTAAAGTCGATCACCATCCGCCCCTGCTCATCGGCCTTATCGACACTCAAGAAACGGCCGCCGCCATAGGTTTCCGACCCGTTGGTTTGATCGCCGAATACGACAAAGAACTCATCCTCAGCGCCCATGGGCCAAAAGCTATACTCTTTACCGTCCAGGGTGAACAGCAATTTGCCGGTTACCGTCTCCTCGAAAGTGGAGCCGATGACATTGGTAATCTGGATTTTTTCCGGTTTTTCGAAAGGCACCCAGCGGACCGGGACCCGCCAGGTTGGATCGAGCGGGAAACTGTCGATTTTCGTTAATTGCCCGATACGGGGGTTCTCCGAATCCCTGAGCCGCACGCCCAGGCGTTCGGCCCGTTTGATCACCCAGAAGGTAATCGTGCCGTACGTCAACGTGGTCGGTTTTTGATCCTGGTCAGGCACCATCAGCGTCCTGCTCACCGGTACCCCTTCATTTAAAACCTTTTTACCTGGGGCTGTCTTGAATGTTATTTGGCCCTTTTCCATGGTGAACGTACCGATTAGGTCCGGTGCTTTCACATCGGTGATGACCATATCGTTGCCCGTGCCCCCGCCGAAAGTATTCGCCCCCTCTTTTAACCAGAAGAGGCCGGCCAGGCTCAACCAGCCATCCTTGGTCTTCAGGCCGGCCAACCGCTCTTGCCGCCATTCCTGGATACTGGTGAGATAAGTTGGATCGACGTTTGCCTGGTTTTCCCCGAAAAGGGGGGTCACGCCCAGGATGACCAGCAAGCACACAATGGGAAATGGTTTTGCCGCATTCATCTATCAGCTCCTTTGAAAAAAAATTTGGTCGCCCTGGGGCGAGCCCCCAGGCCGGAAGTTTCCATTTTATCCCTTTTCTCCCCATTAGTCAAATTCCCGCAGCATAACCAAAAATTCGTTATTTGGGATCGAGAGAATTGCTTCTGAGCAGGTAGGGGGCGGTTTTTTTTTATCTGCCTGGGCAGCGCGCTCAGCTGCTGATCTTAGAGCCGCCTTTTAACCCCAGATCGAACCCGGCCTCGATCATGTTCTTGAGCAAGAGTTTCTCCCCTTTTTCCAGGGAGGTGTCATCCAGGAGCGGTTTTATCTTCTTCCACAAACCGCCGAATATTTTCCCTCCCTGTTTCGGCTCGCAAAAAATCTTGAGATAGGGAAAAACATGCTGGAATGCGGCCTGGACAAACGGGTTCTTGATCCCGGGCATTATCTCTGCCGGCACCTGTTTCATTTGTCGCAATTGGCAGTAGTCTTTATCCTGCACCCGTTCACAGACAGCGTCCAGGAGCTTCCGCAGGAGCAGGCTCTCCTGGAAATATTCCCGGTAAGTTTCCTTGAGACCTTTTAGGCTCTCCGTATTCCAGGCATGGACAGCCATATCGAGGGGGTTGACAAACCGCCGGCAGGCGGTCAGGGTACGGTCGCTGTATTCGGCAAAGGCCCGGTTCCCGGCCGTGGGTCCGGCAAAAGGAAAAACATGAAAAATCGCTTTGTCGGCCAATTCTCCCGGTAAATGTTCTTTGATCCACAAAGCCAGGGTCGGGGACATGAGGCCGCCGAGACTGTGGCCGGTAAAATTGAGGGTCACATTTCCCGGGCTCTTTAGCAGTAGGTCCTGGATAAAATCGAAGATTTTCGTTCCCGCCCCGGGCACTTTATCGGCCGGTATTGTCTCATCCCGGTGAATGTGTAAGGATTTATGGGTTCCCCGCGAGATGCGGCGCTCATCCCCATCGCCCGCCCAGGGATGAAGGGCGGCGACGTCGAAATCCTGGATGATCCAGGAAAGAAACGAAAGGGGATTGGTGCCGCGCACCACCACCGTGTATTCGGAGGGGCGGACCCGGTCTTTGACCATGAACATCAGGCTCTCGGTGATGATCTCGATCTCCCGTTTGTGTATGGCCGGGCCCCAGATGATCACCTGGTCTTTGGCCACCTTATGCAAAAGTTTCTTTAAATCTTTATAGATCTTGCGCGGATTGAGCAAGACAAAATCGCAGTAAGCGCAAAAGGAGAGAACGGCCATTAGCCGCTCCCTGGCATCAAATTCCAGCGGTTCCATCCGGGTCACCTCCTTCCCATTATATAAAGACGGGGCTTTTCTGTCAACATTTTCCGCAGAGATGATTGATTTATATGGATTTTTTTTATATAATCACCTGTCCGATAGGACGGAGGATGACCACCGATGAAAGCGATTATCTTCGATATGGACGGGCTGATGATCGACAGCGAGCGCCTTTACTTTGAAGCCGAGCGGGAAATTGGCCAAAAATTCGATAAAACAGTCAAAGAGGAAACCCTCTGGGATATGATGGGCAGAAGACCAATCGAAAGTGTCCGGGTGCTGGTGCGGGACCTGGGCATTTCGGCCAGCCCGGAAGAGATACTGGAGACAAGGAATGTCCTGATGCGCCGGAAACTGGCTGCCGACCTCGTGCCCATGCCCGGCCTTCACCACCTCATCGACCTCTTTTACGGACAGATGAAACTGGCCGTCTGCACCGGTGCGGAAAAAGAATTCCTGGATATTGCCCTGGATAAACTCGGCATCCGGGATAAATTCGCTGTTTTGCAATCTTCCGACGACATAGTTAACGGTAAACCAGACCCGGAAATCTACCTGGAGACCTGTCGAAAATTAGGGCTGGCCCCCCAGGACTGCATCGTGCTCGAAGATTCATCCAACGGAGCCAGGGCCGGGAAAAGGGCCGGTTGTTACGTAATCGCCGTGCCGACGGCATATACCTGCGGCCAGGATTTTGGATTCGTCGATTTTATAGCCCCGGATTTGTTCGGGGCCACCAGTCACATCCATACCCTGGGCGCCGGGTAAATGGGCGGTTAAAACCGAATCAACGCCCAATATAGCCCCTTAACGACCTCGGATAAGCGGGGGAAATCGAGCGTATCGATCGTATCGCCCGGCTGGTGGTAGTGGGGGTTGGGGGAGGTGTAGAAATTGGTGATCATCACACCGGGATAGCCCTGGTGCCAATAGTTCAGGTGATCGGAAAAATCGATGCCCATCACCCCGGGGGCGAGGGCCAAATCCAGCACTTTCACCCGTGATTTTTCGGCCATAAATCCCTGGAGGTTGCGGGTAATCTCGTCTTCTTGACCCTTTCTCCCCACCACGGCCGTGGTATTGCCCGGCTCCAAGTCTCCACTTTGCAGTAAGGGGAAAAGGAACGGGGCCGGACCGGCCTTTACAGAATAGAAGCCCAGTGCATCGAGGCTGACCATGAAGCGGACATCGACCCCGGCAGCGGCCAATGACCGGGCGTGAACGGCGCTGCCCATATATAAGGTGCGAAAATAGGGCGGCTCCTCTAATCCGTAAGCAACCAGGTCGACGCGGTGCTGGAGCGCGGGACGGCAAGCAGAAAAGAGGTGGGCTAATTCCAGCAGGGCAGCCACACCGCTGCCATTGTCATCTGCGCCCGGCTGGTTGCGGTAGACGTCGTAATGGGCGCCCACCACGATGCGGGGGGCCGTGGCCGGGCCAAAGGAGGCAATGATATTGCGGTAATCCCGGCCTTCTGCCGGGAACACCTGGTTATCGATAGCGGCGGCTACCGGCAGGGAAGCGGCAATATAATCGGCCGCCCTGGCGAGCGACTGGAGATGACGGAAGTTCCGGGGCGGATCGATCCGGGTCAAGTATTGGACATGCTCCCATAGCCGTTCCGGCGAGACCGGGATTTCTTCCTGCCGGGAAAAACAACCCGGCAAACCGCTTTCGATCTTTTTCATGGAAGTATTCTACCATATTTACCCATTTTTCACACCCAGGCGGTTGACTTTTCCCGGTCAAACTGGTATCAAGGGTTTTAAGAGAGGCATTAACAGCAATGACGAAAGTAGAGATTTTACTGCCGGGGTATTATTTGCCCGGGGAATCAGGGGCGCGGGTTTGCGCCACCGTCACCTTGATCCGGGATAATGGGCTAAATATCGTGGTCGATCCGGGTACGTTACCAAACCCCGCTCTTTTGCTCGGCGAATTGGCTAAACGGGGACTCTCGCCCGGCGATATCGGGATGGTTTTTATCACCCATGGACATACCGATCATTTTCGAAATGCCGGGTTGTTCCCCGAAGCCCGGTTGCTCGATTCCTGGGGGCTGTGGGCGGGCGACCGGTGGCAGGCCGGGGGAATCGGCCTGGGCGGTAATATCGAGATTCTTTCTACCCCGGGACATTCGGTAGATAGCCTGACACTGCTCGTCCAAACCGGTTCGGGCCGGGTGGCGGTTTGCGGAGATGTGTTTTGGGCCAAAGATTACCCGCCGGCCGATCCATTCGCCACTAACAAAAAACTGCTGATCAAGTCCAGGAAAAAGATTCTAGCGGTGGCCGATTTCATCATCCCCGGACACGGCGATATCTTTTCCACATCCCATTCCTCTTTGTGAGCGGGCAAGGAGGGGGATCGTCCCACCCGGGGACCGGCTAAGGTAAAAAACAATTTCCTGGGGGCTTGACAGAAAAAATATTTTCTGTCAAAATGGTTTCTTCAAAACAAGAGTTCAGGTGAAACATGAAGTGTCTGGTTTATGATGGTTTATTCATTTCCAGGATGGGCGGCCTGGCCGGATGAGCGCCGAAATCTGGGCCATCGGCGGTGGTAAAGGCGGTACAGGCAAGAGTTTTATTGCCAGCAGCCTCGGTATCGACCTGGTCCGGCGTGGCAAGAAGGTCATCTTGATCGATGGGGACCTGGGCGGGGCCAACCTGCACTCTTTCTTTGGTCAAACCCGGCCCCAGCATACGTTGACCGATTTTTTCGAGAACCGCTTAGCTTTGACAGATATTATCGGGGGCACATCGCTCCCCAATCTCCAATTAGTAGCCGGGGATATCCATACCTTCAATCCCGACGGCATCAAGTATGCCCAGAAACTGCGGTTCTTCAACCAAATCAAGAAACTGGATACCGATATCGTGCTGATCGACCTGGGCGCCGGTTCCGGTTTGAACATCATCGACACCCACCTGTTGGCCGATAAGATGATCGTGGTGGCAATACCGGAAATCACGGCTATCGAGAACCTCTACCAATTTTTAAAGAAAGCCCTGTTCCGGAAATTGAATATCGTCATGCGCAAGCATCACCTCAAAGACACGGCCCTCTTAGCCTGGAGGGAAAAAAAAGGCAAAGAGATCGGCACCCTGGGCGAGCTAATCGCCTTTTTCCGGGGCCTTTCACCGGACATCGACCGCATTATCCAATTGGAGTTGGCCCATTTCAAGGTTTTCCTGGTCATCAACCAGGTACGCACCCGCGAGCACCTCTTGATGGGCTCTTCCATCCGCAGCGTGATCGGCAAACATTTCGGTATCGACGCCTATTATTCCGGTTATGTCGCATACAACACCCTCTTCTGGAAGTACATCAACCAGCCGGAGCCTTTTTCCCAGTTGATGATTGCCACCGGCATGGGCAATGATATCCGTACCATTACCCACAACCTCCTGTCCGGTCAACAGATCAGTTTAACCCAGATTAGCCATGACTGACATAGATTACGAAAAATACTACAAAATTTTAGAGATCGAGGGCGGTGCCTCCCTGGAAGAGATAGAGAGAGCGTATCGCCATTTAAAAAAGCTTTATTCAGCGGATTCCCTCATAACCCTACCGATTAGCGAAGAGTTTTCCACCCAGGAGAAGCAGGACATCTTAAACCAGGTCGAGGGGGCGTACCAGGCCCTCTGCCAGGTATTGAAGATGGCCCAGGAGAGCGATCAAAGCACCATTTATGAGGCCGATACTTTGCCGGAAACGGTGCTCGAACCTCAATCGCCCCACCTGGAGCGCCCGCCGGAAGAAGAAAAAGAAGAACCGGAGCCGGTCATAGAAATCGTTGAACCGGCCGAAGAAGGCAGCCTGCTCAAAGAGCGGCGGGAGGGTCTAAAACTATCATTGGACGAGGTAGCGCGGGCCATCGATATCCCGCCCGAGATACTGGAAAACATCGAAAAGCATGATTATGAAAGGTTGCCGGAACCGGGTCACCTGCGCTGGTGTGTCGTCACTTATGCCCGGCATCTCGGCCTGGACCCGCACGAGACAGCCGCAGTCTATATGAGCCGATACCGCCAGTGGAAAAAAGATCACGTTTAGGGGGAAGGGAGGGGGAGGGGATGAGCGATTGAGAAATCCCTCATCCCCTCCCAAGTTCGATTTTCATAGGAAAGAACAATGACAATGGAGGAGATGCTTAATTGCCAACATTTTAATTCAAAAATGCGAAAATGTCAAGCGAAAAATCAAGAATTTTTTAAGTAAGTTAAAGATTTCTTTCAATCCCACATCGTCAAAACCGGAAAATGGCTCTATTACTGAATGCGCCCAGGGGGTGAAGAATCGCCATGTATCGGGGGCGGCATCGAACCGGGCCGGAATTTTAAAAAATTTTCCCCCGCCCATTGAAATTATCTCTTTTTTAAGTTATAGTAATCTATTCGCATGGAAAACCCGCAGTCGGGTAAGGATACTTTCGTATGCCCGGTAAGTTTGAAAGCCTTAAGTTCAACCTCGATGCGCAGGCGATCGGCCAGAGGATAAAACTCTTTCGGAACGCCCTGGGTATCACTATCGCCGATCTCTCCAGGAAAGCCGGTCTATCTATCGGGATGATCTCCGAAACCGAGACCGGCAAAAACAAGCCATCCCCCAGCCTGATGCTGGCTTTGCTGAAGTTTTACCGGTTGAATCTGAATTGGCTCTTGACCGGCGAGGGTGAGATGCGGGTATCCGATGCACCCCCGGTTCAACCGGAGAAAAAAGAATACGGCTACCTGGATGATGAAGTGCAACAGCTACTCTGGCACCTGGAGCATACGATGGTGGTCAGGCTGGCAGTAGTCGGCTTTTTTTTAGAGTACCTTTACCAGAACGAAGATTTGATTAATAGAGAGACCAGCAAATGGGATGCGGACAGAGACGACCGGGAAGCGCGCAAAGCAGGATAGCACAATGAATAGACAACAGCAAATCAATGAGATCATGGAATTGATGAATATCCCGGAATTCGAAAAACTGATCGGTATTAAAGTGGAAGAGTTAAAAATCATCCTGGACAAACAAATCAAGCTCTACCGGAATTTAAAGAGCGAGTTTAGCCACGGGGCAGAGAAGCGCCGTTTGCGTTCGATCGAGAATAAGTCGCTTGAGCCTGTCAAGGAGACCTATTTCTTCGAGCTAAACCGCATCGAAGATACGGACCACACCCGGGGATGCAAATGGATACTGAGGAGAATGGAGCCCGAACCGGAGCTCGATGCCGAGGAAGTCATCCCGGACTCACTCATCGAGATTTTGAGCAGCCACAGCACAGACCCCTTAAAGATAGAATTCGATGAGTTTTATTCGGATAGATTGGCCGGGAAACTCGATGTCCGGTCTATCAAGTATAACGATGCCCGGATTTTCGGCACCCTGCGCCTGATCTCCCAGAACAAAAAGGTCACCGAGCGGAGCGGTACGATCACTTTAGACGTTCCCCGGGAAGAAATGGAACAGGAGCAACGATACACCGAGTTATTCCGCTATATGGAGAAGTATCCCCAAATCAGGGAACATATTTTTACCTATTTTTACATGATCCAGAAACCCATGGTAGACAATGCCGCCGGTGTGATCGTCGAGCATTACAAATGAATATAGCTGTCCAGAAAGGGCGGCAGGGACGGATCATCCACAAAGTAGGTGACCCGGTCGCCGATCCGTGAGGCCAGCAGCACATCGCCGGTAAGATAGAGCATTGCATCCCCTTCCTCTTTAAACTTCTTTAACCGCTCCTTAAATTCCTGAACAAAATCGACCGGCATACCTTTGAGAAAATCATGGATAATATGGATGGAGTAGCTCTTTAAAAAAACCAGGTGTAAAAATAACCGGGCCCGGTCGCTTTTCTTCAGGTGATAGAACCGTTTATACCCGGGGTGAAGGTCGTCGCACCAGTGCTCCAGCGAAACGAGCGCCCTTTTTTTTACGGGCACCAGCCGGCGGAACACCCCGATAAAATCTTTCACCCCAACATTGCCCGGGATCCGGTCATAGGCGCAAAAGTAGATAAAACTCCGTTTTCTCCCATCTTCTTTTGCCACATTCAGACCGTCAACCGTTAATTTCCCGGAGAAATCCCCGGCCATACCGGAAAAGATGTTGTACAATTGATCGATAATAGAAGGGGCAGTGGTCAGTAGCACCACCGCTTCTCCCCGGCTGATGTCCAGGCTTAATTGGTTGGGATCCGGGCCTTCCCCATCGATGACCGGCAGGGAAAATAAATTTCTCCTGAAACCCAGGAAGGAAAGGATAAAGGCACCGGCAATATAGAGCAGGGTAATGGATAAGCCGAACAGGAAGTACCCCGGCAACCGGGCCCGGGCATAGAAAATGTTCTCGTCCCCCTTGATAAACGGCTCGATCGATCGGGAAAAGGATTTATTATCGGTTTTCTTGCCCAGGTAAAACCTAACAAACGCCTCCTGGAGGTTTTGGGTGTAGCGATAAAAAAGGAAAAAGTTCTCATAGCCCTTACTGCCGACCTCGTTCTGCACCGAGACGTAAAAAGTGGTCGGCGATAAGCTCGACAGCGCCTGGAAGTCATCCCGCTCATGCTCCATATCCTGCAGCATTTTTTTCTCGTGGGCCTGGATGGCCAAAAATTCGTTCTCCCAATACGCCTCCGCCATTTTCCTCTCCGCCTCTCTCTGCTCATCCGGGCCGGCATGGCGCTGCATTTCTTCCTGGGGCCTTCTCTTGTACCCGGTCAGGACCCGCAATTTCTCCTGCTCCAGGGTATAAGCGGAAGCGATGTTACCGGCTTTCTTGGCCAAAACATGGGTGATAATGCCCGGCACAATAATGATGAAGAATATCCAGACCAGGATAAGGGTGACAAAACCGGCGATCTTCGATTTGCGGACAGAAGCGCAGAAAATTCCCAGCAAGAAAAAAAACAAGAACAAGAGTAACTGGATAAAGATGAGTACCCCGATGAAGAAAAAGTCGCTGCCGGCCAGGGAGATGCGATTGAGCCCCATCAACAGGAGCGAGCTGCCGATGGTAGACAGGAAAGCCAGGGAAAAGACCAGGAACCGGACAATAGCAAACAGCAGGTAAACCCGGGTATAGCCCAGGATACTGGCCATGAACTTGATGTATTCCCGGTTAGACAGCGATTCATAGCCCCAGAATAAGCATATCAGGCTACCCAGCAGCAGGACAAAACCGAAAAAATCCTTGAATGCCCCGGCCCTCTCGGTGAACAGGCTTTTCCCCAGGAATGAGTGATAGATACGCAACCTGACCCCGGAATCGATAAACGCACTCATTTCGGATACCACACCCGAATTCGACAGGAAGATGCTGATCGATGAAGGCACAAACAGCACATTAAACCCGTAACTACCGTATTGGTTGATGTCCAGGAAGGTCTTGATGTTTTCCCGCTCCGTTTCCTGGAAGTCTTCTCTATCCTTAATTATCCGGTTGTAGTCGTCGATCCCCCCTTGCAGCAGGGCCAGGGCCAGGGCCAGGAAAAGAAAAAAGACCATGAGTGTCCTGACGCTCATCCAACGCTTGCATTCCAGTAAAGAAAAGCCCCAAAAGACTCTCATCGTCTCAACGGATCCTCGGTACCGCTCATCAATGTGCCTGCCGGCAAAAAGATAGGTATAACCCCCTTTTGGGCCCTATCATAGAGCCGGGTAATCGGCTTCCCGGGTTCCTGGCCCGCAACCTGGAAAGCCCTCCAACGGCCGGTTAAAAAACTTACGCCAGTGTATCCTCGTGTCTAATTGCATTAATCAGAGGTATATTCTATAAAAAAATTAACCGTTTGTAAAGTAGCGGTTAAAAATTTTATACATTTGGTAACTTTTTCCCCCAATTCCCCGCCGGCTCGCGTTCCGCCCATAAAAGAGGTTTTCGTAGGGGCACGGCGCTTCATGTCTCACTCAACCGTCCGGCAATTGACCGACCAGCGGTTCGTCTCACTAAAATGTCGAACTCGCTTCGCTCAAACACCGACATTTTCCCCCCTAAATCTGGGGAGCGTTCGACTCGCCGGGCCGGAACAGAATTGCCTCCCTAAGTTTCGTTCGATCATGAAGCGCCGCCGTCCTAAACCTTATCAGCCGTCTCCTTCTTCTCTGCCGGCGGTTCGGGCTTTGCCTCCTTTATCGTTGCAGCCACAATGCTATCCCCAATGAATTCAACACCATCTTCACACTGAATTCTCACAATCTTCTTTACAAGCTCTTTTAGATTCCCAGGAGTCGCAGCGATGCCTTTCCCTAAAAAATCGATATCCTTCGTGGGTCTGAAGGGGCTAATGCTCCTGACCATCAGGAGAAGGGCGCCTTTTAGTACGAAATTATCTCTGAATTCCGATAAAGACACCCTGTAGAGAAAACGTTCCTGGAAATATTGAAGCAGCACGGCATCAAAATCCCTGCCGCTACTCACGGCAATATTTTTCAGTTTTGTTCTTACCGATGCCGGGATATCTTTTGTTTCTTTCCTGCCCATGTCAACCTACCAGCGCCTTAAGATAAGGGAACAGCACATTTTTTACCTGGCATATCTCAGCATACTGTCTTAACTTATAAAGATCGGCAGATTTATCGCCAATATAAGTCTTCAACGCCTCAATGGCAATATCCTCCCCCAATTTGTTCCTATAACGGAACATGTCGCAGATGGTTTTCTCCTGGCAGTAAATGTTTATATTCCCATACATAGTACCGACGGTTTCAATACCGGGTTTATAGAACCTATCTCTGAAGTAAAAAAACTCGACCGGCGGGAATAAGATTTTTGATGCTGATCGCTTATTAGCAATGGCAACGTATATATGAGAGGGATTAAAGGTGGTCAAGCCATAATAACTCAGTGCGGAAATCAGACATATTACACCACCTGGAATAGCTTTTGACACATCCACAAAACCGATATTCACATGGGGGGGATATTCAAGATTGCTAAGCCGGTAAAGACCTGCCTTGATTTTATCAAGAACCCCTTCAGTGACAAGTTTTTTTATTCCCGACGTCCTGAAAGACTCGGCCTTTAAATCCTTCATCCTTGCATAACTGCCTTTTCTGGCAATGAAGAGCGCAATTTTTTGCCCCTGTGTTTCTTTTTCCATGTCAACATGATACATTGACCTTAAAAAAGAGTCAAGTCTTCCTCCAAAAATTTTTTGGATTTCCAAGGAGTGGCAACAGGCACCGGGCTCACCGGCGCATCCGGCCCGGCCACCACCCGCACCACCTGGATCAGCATCCGGGGGTGATGATAACTGAAAGTCAGGGGGTGAAAGTTATTCTCCATGGGGTAAAAGTTTTTTTTCAGGGGGTAATTAATAAAATCCACGGGTACATTTTTGTTTTCCACCGGTACAAAGTTCTTTTCCACGGGTACATTTTTATTTTCCACGGGGTGAAAGCCCCGCTGGAAACCATCATGAAGGTCTTGAGCAAAGTCAGTATTCTGTCTACCGATCGATCCGTCTTATTCATAGTTTCACCTCCACAATCATCATGCAGAAAGTATTTCGGGCCAGGTCAAATTCTATCCGCACCATTTTGCGTCCTCCAGGCAGAAGATAAAACAAATCGACGGACATGTCAACACCTTTTCTAGAGGTGTTGAAGAGTTTTGGGTTATGTGCTATAGTAGGCCGCAGGAGGGAAAAATGAAGACAAGAAAGTTTTTCCTGGTTTTTATTGGTATTTTATCGATAAGCGCCCTGTGTTTACCCGTCCAGGCCCGGAGCATGATCTACGACATCCTGGCCAAAGGCAGCGAATGGACCTTAAATGTAGACGGCGAAGAAGGCACACTGGAACTCCTGGGCGGCAGCGGCTCATCCACCGGGGGCTCCGGCTGGAAAATGGCCATGGAAATCCGCTGGCAAGGTAATGCCGGCATTCTCAGGGCCGAAGCAAACGACGACAACACGCAGCAGCAGGTAGTTTTGATAGTCACGCACAAGGACGGCCGCCAGGTCACCTGCGAAGGTTACATCTCCCAGGAAAACGAGGAGTCCATGGCCGGCACCACCCGGCAGGCGGCTGCGACCGAAGAAATAAACGGCGCCTGGTACGCAGTTAAAAAAACATCAACACCTGGCGTCATGCTCAAAAGACCGATCAGGCGGGCGGATATCCGGCCCAATACCCGGAGAGAGATCCGCTTGCTCGATACCGAGCCCCCAAAAGCGGCCATCAAAGTCGAAGGCATCCTGGTTTTTACCCTGAACGATACCATCAAGCTCAGGGCCAGTGCCGAAGACAATGTCAAGGTGGCCCAGGTAGCCGTGTATATCGACGGCCAGGAAAAGAAAACCTGCCAGGCCTGGGAATGCCGGTACTCGGAAATCCTCACCCAGCCGGGACCGCATAAATGTTGGACCGTGGCCCTGGATGCAGCCGGTAATAAAGGCCAATCGGATACCGTGGAGTTTATGGTCCATCCGTCGTCCAAACCGGGGCCCAGCTTGACGACCAAAGCCCAGCCCTATAAACCCACCTCCCAGGATAAGGTCACTTTCCTGGCGGACGCCAGCCACCCAAGCGGTGTTCAGAGCGTCACCATCTTTGTCAACGGCCAGGCGGTTAAGACCTGTAACCAGAGTCATTGCGAATATGTCGGCGGCCCCTATGCCGGTCCGGAGGTCGTGTGGCGGGTCTCTGCCCAAAGCGGCGACGGCGGCATCACCTACGGCTATGACAGCACCTTACCGGTCACCCAGAAACAGGGCGGTTCCGCCTCGATTTCCGGCAAGGCTTTCGGTAGCGGCGCCAGCCTGGCCGGGGTCTTCATGATTAATCTCTATGGCCCGGATAACCTGTCGCTCTTCCGGGAAACCGGGCACTTCGGCCAGGATGGAACCTATACTTTCACCGGCCTGCCGGCCGGGCAATACAAATTGGTGGTCGATACCAAGGCCGATACCTTCGTCGGTCCGCATCCGGCTTACCAGATCGTGAACTGCGGCACCGGGCCCGTCGCCAACATCGACTTCGAATTGAAGTAAAGGGAGTCTGCCCACAAGTCCTTTACCGGGTCAAAAACAAGCACGCGGGCATCTAGCGGGCATAGTGAATCTTGAAACAACCGGCGGCTGTTTATCCGGCGATATCCCGGCAAGCATGGAAAATATTATCGAAAAGCTTCTCCAGTTTTACTACCGGTGTGGAGGCAAAAGCGATTCTTAAGAGGTTTTTGCTCTCCCACAGGATCACGCCGGTGCTGTAATCATCGAGCAGCTTCTGCCAGACTTTGGCCGCATCCAGGCCCCGTTTGAGCGTTAGGCACATGAAATAGCCCGAGTTGAAAGGCAGGTCTTCGAAATACTCGCGGTACTCCTGCCGCCGCACCAGGATGTTTTTAACCTCCAGGTAGCGATCCTTTATTTTATCTATATTGCGCTGCTTTTCCCGCTGGTATTCCTCGGCCTGCATGGCGTGCAGGATCATGGACTGGGCCGGGTGAGAAACATTGGAAATATTGCCCCGCACCGCGCCGGCCGTCTTATCTTCCAATGCCTTATACAGTTCTTTCGGGCCATTCTTTATGCCATAGGTGAGAAAACCCAGGCGGAAACCCCAGGCATAATCTTCTTTGGTGCTACCATCGACCTTGACAGCCAGCACATTTTCATCTAACCCGGCCAACCGGGCGAATAGGGATTCCTTCATGATACCGGGCTCGAAAACCAGGCCAAAATAGGCATCATCCAGGATGACCAGCAATTTATTCCCGGCTTTGGCCGCATCGTTAAGGACCTGGACGATCTGTTCCCCGGCTGCCAGCGTGGGCGAATAACCGGAGGGATTGTTGGGGAAATTCAAGATCACGGTTCGCTTACCCGTTGGCCCGGCCAGCACCGCCTGCCTGAAAGCATCGATATCGAATACGTTGTCTTTAAAAAAATTAAACTTTTTTAACACCGCCCCATACCCATTCTCGAAGACCAGGTCGTAATTTTCCCAATACAGATCCGGGACAATGACGGTCTCCCCTTCATCTACGAATAGATAACCGATCATGCTTAAACCATGGGTAAGGGCGCAGGTGGCCACCGGGAGACTGATGGGAATCCCGGCCAACGAGGGATTCTTCTCGTAAATAGCGGTTTGCCATTTTTCCCGTAAAGCGGCCAGACCGAAGCTATCCGTGTAAGGAAAAGCTTCTTTGGGAGATAATTGGAGCTGGCAGGCCACACTCTGTAGAACCATCGGCCCGCCCGCGTCCTCGTAAGCAATACCGATAGTGGCATTGATGTCTTTATCCTTGGCCCGTTTTCCCTGGGCCAGTAGGCCCTTATGCGGGAAGTAGATGGCCTTGCCTTTTTTAGATAATAACTCGAAGACCGCCGGTTGATGGGTCTTGATAACCTGGTTTACGTCCTCTGCCTGCGGATTAAATAGCGTTGACATGGGTTACGCCTCCTGGATTAAAATTTCAAGGTCATATTATACCCCATTTTTAAAGATATTGCATACCGGGCCAGGGGCCGGGTAATCCAAAAATATGGATCGAAAATCCAAAAATTTGGATTTTTTGGCGGATTAAACCTGGAGAATGTAGGTTTATTGATGGTGGTGTTTTTGGCACCAAATATGCTATATGATATATATAGTCAAAAAACCAAATTTTAAAAGGAGGTTTGAATGAAAAAACTTTTGATCGCGTTTGCGGCCGTGGCCTTGTTCTCTATGCTGGCCATGGGACAAACAGCAACAGCAGATATCTACGGGACAGTTGTGCTTCCCGATGGGTCTGCGATTCCCGGCGTGGCCGTCACCTTAACCGGTGATGTGATCGGCGCCAAGACGGCTGTCACTTCCGAGGAAGGCAACTTCAGATTCTTGAAGCTCCCCCCCGGAAATTACCAGTTGAAGTTCGAACTGGAAGGTTTTAAGACAGTGCTTCAGAAAGGCGTGCGTTTGTTTGTCGGTAAAAACAAGAACCTGAACATCATGATGGAAACCACCACTATTAAAGAAGAGGTGGTTATCACCGGCAAAACCGGTGCTGTCGATGTCCGGAAGACAACGGTGGGCGTTAACATCACCAAAGAGATGTTGACCTCGCTGCCGACATCCCGTAACCCCTGGACTATCTTAAACCTGGTTCCCGGCATGATGCTGGACAGGGAAGACGTAGGCGGTAACGAGTCCGGTCAGCAGTCGGCATTTTATGGCCTGGGTGCCAGCGATGACGACACGACCTGGAACGTGGACGGTGCCAACATCACCGACCCGTCTGCCATCGGCGCAGCGCCTTCGTACATGAACACCAACACCTTTGAAGAGATGCAGGTTACCATGGGTGCCAACGACATTTCCGCCCAAACCGGTGGAACGCAGCTCAACTTCGTCTCCAAGAGAGGCGGCAACCGTTACAGCGGCGACTTCCATTTGTATGTGGAAGACAAGGCATGGGAAATGACGCAGGATTTACCGACCTCCATCACCTCGAAGGGCTGGGGTTCACCGGGCGTATTCCGGCTGTACCAGTACGGCGTCAACTTTGGCGGCCCAGTCATCAAGGATCACGTCTGGTTCTTCGGTTCCTATGCGATCCAGGATATCCATGGTCGCCAAATCAACGGCACCGAGGATACCACCTTACTGGAAGGTAAGAGCGCCAAGATCGATTTCCAGTTTGGCAACCTATCCGGTTCTGCCCAGTATTCTAATGATAAGAAACTGAAATGGGGCCGTACCGACATCGGCGCCTCGCAGCAGGATGAAGGCACCAAGTGGGATCAGGTTGGACCTGGTTCCGTGTACTTGGGCAACCTGCAGTACGTGATGGGCAACCTGATGTTAAACTTCAAGACCGCTTACACGGACGGCGGTTTCGCGCTGGATCCGAAGGGCGCCAACATCGATCCGGCTACCGGTCACCTGGTGGGACTCGATTGGCTCGACTATGCCCTGCCGATTCAGTATTACGGCGGTGCTTATTACTATTATGGCACCGATCGTAACTCCCTGAACCTGTCGATGGACGGCAACTATTTTGCTGAAAGCGTATTGGGCGGCGATCATGAGATCCGGTTCGGCGTAGACTACTACACCGCCACCACCACCACCCAGACGTTGTTTCCCAACCAGAGAGGACTTTTCATTTATGACAAGAGAGATCCCAACCTGTACAAGGAAATCTGGTGGATCGCGGACGGTATTTTCGATGTCGGCTTTAAGAGGCTATCATTATACCTATCCGATACGGTTACCTTTGGCAAATTGACCGCCAACGTGGGTATCCGCTACGACAAAGAGAGTGGATCGCACAATGCGGCCACTGCTCCGGCGTTGACCTTCAACGGCACGCCCATCTTCACCTCTTACCTGGGCGCTTTGACTGTACCCGGTCGGACCATCGACGCGGACTATACGGTCATTTCCCCCCGTTTATCGTTAACCTACGATATCACCGGCAACGGCAAGAATGTTGTTAAAGCCAGCTTCGCGCAGTACGGCGGACAGAGCGGCAACAGCATTGCCGGCTTCCAGTGGACGGTCGGAACCAGGGAAATCGATGTGTACTGGAACGATGACGGCGATAATGTGCCCGAATCTGGCGAATGGTCGGAAAACCCGGCCGATTGGCTGTGGTGGAATATCAACGAGTTAGATCCGTATGCCACCGCGAGCGCCAATGTTTTTGACCCGGATTTCAATTCACCCATCCTGACAGAAATCACCCTGGCTTTCGAAAAAGCTTTTGGCGACGACTTGGCCATGTCCATCAATGCGTTTTACAAGAAGAATACCAAAGCCATTTGGGATGTTGGTCTGTTCACTGCCACCAACACCTATGATTCACCGGCTAACTGGTATTTGGGCGGCATGTACACCTTTGTCAGCGGCAAACAGACCCCGTATTACCTACGCTATGCGAGGCCCAATGCCACCTACCGTACCAACAAAGAAAAAGAGTACACCACCTACATGGCGGGCCAGTTGGTTTTCTCTAAAAAGATGTCCAACGGTTGGATGCTCGATGCCTCCTTCACCTATTCAGATTGGAAGCAGGTCTATGATAAGAGCGAGAGATTCGACTGGACCAACTACGACTACTTTGACGAGGGCGTGGTTGCTCCCCAGTCCGGCGGTTCCGGTCTAACCGGTATCTTCGTCAACTCCCGCTGGATGTTCAAGTTATCCGGCCTCTACCAGTTACCCTGGGGTATCAACATCACCGGTGTGTTCCAGGCCAGAGAAGGTTATGTCATCCCGTACTACGAGCAGGTTTATCGTAGCGGCGGTCTTGGCTGGACCAATATGTACGAGCCTGGTAAGAAGTTTGGCGACGACCGTCTGCCGAGCTTCTGGATGTTAAACCTTGGCCTGGAGAAATCCTTCAAGGTATCCGACACCACCACGGTAACGTTGTTTGTCGATGGTTATAACATCACCAACAACACCACCACCCTGAAAGTCAATGCCCGCTTGGGTACATCCGCCACGGATGAGATCCAGAGAATACTGAACCCCGGCATTTTCCAGTTTGGTATCAGGGTCAGCTTCTAATCGAGTAATCGAATCAGAAGAAAATAAAAGGCCCCTCATCCCTTCGGGGATGGGGGGTTTTTTTTTGCCTTCTTAGGGCAAACTTTACACCCGGTCTGGACAATTTACACAAAAGTACTCACTCCGCCTGCTGGCTGAGATGAAAAAACGCGATGTGAAATTGGAGGTTATCGATGAAGATTAAAATGGTGGCCATTGCCCCTTATGACGGCTGGGCTTTCATCACCCAGGATGAGAAACTCTATATGCTCAAGCCGCCCTTTCGCAACCAGTACTTTCATCTTCGCAATCATTATTTTCTATTTCGCAGCCGCTACTTTGACCTTCGCAACCAGTACTTTGTCCTTCGCAACCGCTACTTTGGCGGACGCAACGATTCCCCGCACTTCGCAGCCAGTACTTTGTCCTTCGCAACCGCTACTTTGTCCTTCGCAAAGATTATTTCGGCCTTCGCAACCGCTACTTTGGCGGACGCAACGATTCCCCGCACTTCGCAGCCGCTACTTTGACCTTCGCAACCATTACTTCGGCCTTCGCAACCGCTACTTTGGCGGACGCAATGATTCCCCGCACTTCGCAACCTTTACTTTGCCCATTAGCACAGCTTCTTAAACCCCGCACCGACTTCTCCCGCCCCAATCCCTCCGCCTGGGGACTGGCCCTCAGCCCATATCCCCCTCTCCTGTCCGATGAATAGACGGGAGAGGGGTGAAGTTGAAGAACGCTCCTTTAGACGCAGGTGAACGCTCCTTTTGGTCGCGTTCGCTATCAAATTTCCACCTTAATTTTGTGGAAATTAGGTCGCGTTTGTCATTGTTGTCTCCGCCTATACTTTGCGGAGGGATAAGCGGGAAACGCTCCCATTAGGTCGCGTTTGTCATTGTTGTCTCCGCCTATACTTTGCGGAGGGACAAGCGGGAAACGCTCCCATTAGGTCGCGTTTGTCATTGTTGTCTCCGCCTATACTTTGCGGAGACAAGGGTGAGGGCCTATCACTGCGCCTGTTTGCCAAACATGCGGGCCCGCCCGCGTTTACCACCCTTCCGCCCCTATCCGCCGGCCGTGGGGTTGCAGAAAGGTGGAGTAACCGAAAAAATTTGCCGGGAAAAGTTGACAAATCGGAAAAAAGATCGCATTATATTACCTTAAACAATTGGGTGATAAATTTGAGGGTGTTACCTAAATGATAATTAACGGAGGTGAAGGCCATGATGTCGGACGAGAACCAGGGAGAGATTTTAAAATCCCAAAAATATAACCTGGATGATCTACCGATCGGTGCCTATGTGGTGGACCGGGAGGGGAGATTTATCGACTACAACCGCAAGTTTCGCCAGATACTGCACCTGCCGGCCACGGGCCCGGTAACGGGATCTATTACCGATTTTTACCGGGAACCCCAAAAGAGGCAGGAATTAATCGATAAGTTAATCGATGCAGAGAACCGGGGACAATACATGGAAAAGCAGGTGGTGGCCTTTGTGGTCGGGGGCCAGGAGGTATTTGTCCAGAATTTTTGCCGCTCGATCCGGAATCCAAAGGATAACACTGAGATTATCGGCTTTATCGGCAGCCTGGTCGATGTGACCGAGGAAGAGAATTACCGCCGGTTGTTCGATTCCCTGCCCTCCGGCGTGTACCGGCTCGATCGAGACGATGTCATCGTTCACGTTAACCCGGCAGTGGTGCGCATGCTGGGTTACAACTCATATAAAGAGTTGATCGGTAAACCAGTCATCGATCTATATCCCCATCCAGAAGAGGCCGATAAACTGAAACAAGTTCTCGATAAAAAGGGTTCAGCTACCGGTGTTATTGTCGAATTGCAGAAGAAGACCGGGGGTACGATCTTTACCCAGGTCAGCGCCTTTAAATTGAGCTTGCCGGACGGCAGCTACAATGGCCGGGAGGGCACGATCACCGATGTAACTGTTGAAGAGCATTACCGCCGTATTCTCACCGATGTGCCGGTCGGCTTCTATCTGGTCCAAAAAAAAAATGGTGAGGATATTATCCGGCACTGCAACCAGCAGTTTGCCGAGATGTTCGAATTCGATAGAGTAGAGGATGTATTAAATTTTAAAGTTAAAGATCTTTACTCCTCACCTGAAGAGTTAGACAAGCTTAGGGCTGCCCTTGAAGAAAACGATAAAATTAAGAAACCTCTACTCGGGCATATAGCCAGGATGAAGACGCGAAAAGGGAAAATTTTTGTCATCGAGGTCAATAGCCGGGCCCAGCATGACCGGCAGGAAAACATCATCGGCCGGGCCGGGGTGATCCGCGATATTTCCGATGAATTTGTACTCAGGGAGCGAGTCAAAGAGTTGACCAACGACATCGGCGGTGTCCTGCATGCCTATACCTCCACCCTATTGACGGTGCAGCACTCACTCCGAGCGGTTCGCTCATCCCTGGAACCCGATCCATTCGGAGATACCGGTTATTTAAATACAGATGAGGAAGTGGGGGCATTAAAGGAGCCGATAAGCCATCTTGCCAGTGCGGTCAATAAATTGGTTGACCTGGCCCAGGATCAGGAGCGCAAGATCGCTCTATCCCAAAAAAACTGGTCCGAGCTCTCCCGGTTAGCGGATGTGTTAAAGGGGATCGAAGATATCCCCTATCCACAATTCCACAGTCCGACGGCCCGGGAGGCGGCCATAATAATCCTAGAAATTTGCCGGCAGGTGGCAGAGGGCAAGCTGCCGCGCGAGGTCATTCGCCAGGTGATCCGGGATGCTGAAAATCTACTACGTATTTGCAGCCTGATTACCCTGCACCAGGCCGGCGATGCGGTTATATCCATGGACCATACGGTGCGTTCGTTGCGGGAATATGTTATATCATCTGTTCGTATAAAGGAAAAACAAATTGAATGCACTATCAAGTCACTTATCGACAGAACCATTACCAATATGGATGAGTTTGCCAGGAACCAGGGGGTCAACATAAAACTTAAAATCAACGACCCCTGGGTGCAGGTCAAGGTGGTCGAGCGCGATATCATCCGGGCCCTGACCAATTTACTGCACAATGCCATCAAGTACAGTTGGAGCAGGGAGAAGGGTGAGGCACCCAGGATATTCATCCGCTCCAACCTTCTGGAAAAAAAGATACTCATCGAATTCGAAAACTGGGGCGTGCCGATACCCAAAGAGGAGATCGAGCAGGGCATGCTCTTCCAGATCGGGCACCGGGGCCGGCTCTCCGGGGACCGGGGCCGGGTGGGCACCGGCGTCGGCCTGACCGACAGCCGGCGCGTGGCCCACGAGCATGGCGGCGATGTGACCATCGACAGTCGCCCGGCAAGACCTGAAGGCAAAATGGATGATTACAAACAGCCATTCCTGACTATTGCCACATTATCATTACCGATATTTGTCTGGCAAGGAGAAAAAGATGAAGAAAAAGATACTCTGGATTGAAGATGGCGCCTTTGTCGATCTGCAAAATCTGACCGGGCCAGTCTATGCCTCGGGCCAATACGACCTGGTCCTGGCCGTGGATGCCGCGGATGGTATTCAACAAATCTTACAGACCCCATTCGAGGCGGTGGTGGTCGATATCCGCATCCCGCCTGGAAACGATAAAGAGTGGATTAACATTTATTTCCAGGCCGATAAGAAAAAAATTAATGCCCACCTGGGCCTGGAGGTGCTCTATTCCCTGCTGCTACCGGATATTGCGCGGGTTAAACTGGGGAAACCGATACCGGGCTGGGTGAACCCGCAACGGTTCGGCTTGTTGACGGTCGAAACGCCCAAAGAAATAGAAAAAGCAAAAGAAGAACTCAAAATTTCCATCTATCAACAAAAGACCGCCCAACTTCCCTTCACCGCGCTCCTGGAAATTATTGAGAAAATCCTGGAAAACTGCAAAAATAAAGACAATAAGGGGGGATAGACCATGCCGCCGCAAGTGACCGAGACCTGGGCCAGCGCCTATTTACAGGTACTGACCGTGTTGCTGGTGTTTGCTTTGGGCATACCGGCATTGGTGTTTCAAATCAGTATACCGGAAGAAATTCGTCACATCATGCACCGAAGAAAAAGCTTTATCTGGTGTTACATATTGATGGTAATCCTGGTCATGGCATGTTTGTTTTTTATCTGGTTCTTTCACCCCTGTACGACGAACACTTTATCTTTATATAATGAATACATCGCCAGTGGAGTCGTTACCCTCATATTGATTTCGGTAGGAATCTTCTGGTTGTTTGAATTTGGGAGTTGTAAGAGAAAAAACCTGGTCCTCATTATACAGAAAAAATTAAAAAAGAAATTCAATAAGCAAAAGAAACTTGATAAAGAATACCTGGACGACCTGGTTTATTTGGGTGAACATGGAAATGCCGGAGAAGATAAAGAAATGGTACTGAAGGCCCTAAACAGGCTGGCAGCCAATGTGCAAGGCGCAAAGGGCTACCAGGGGGTTGAGCTCGAAGAGCTCATCCGCGGCACCGAGCGGGTGGTCGACAACCGGGAGAAACCGGGCAATGACAGTAATTTTTCTCTGGCTGGGAATATCCTTAAACGCATCCGCCAGCGGGCCAATGAGAGAACAAACATCTCTTACCTGGATGCAGATCTGGCGTTAAAGGGCCTGGGGAGATTGGGGGTAATGGCTATCGAAAGGAGATCCGAGGCCGTGGCCCAGGGCTTTTTGGAAGCGGTCACGGGTAATAGCCAGCAGGTTTTTGAAATGGGCAAAGCGGCTTTCCGGGCCCAATACTTTCTTTTGGCCCTGGCCGCCTTGAGCCGGCTCGAGACGCTGGCCGAGAAACCCGGTCCTAACGATGTAAATATTTCAGCTTTGCTGGGCCTGGTTGCCTATTTTCGGGCAGCCGGTAGTAGCTCTGCGCGGCAGCGGGCGGAGTTGACCCTCAGCCAAGCGCCGGAAGTTTTCGTTCCCTCTCTGCCCAAATGCTTGCAGAACGCTTATGACTATTATTATTCATTGGCCGACTATGAGACCGCAGACAAGCTCCTGGCCCTGATGAATGCAACCGGCCATACCGGGATCGCCCCGCTTTTGGCCGGGCTTATCCCCAAAACAAGCGGCAAGGTCGGAGGGAAACGGTATCGCGACCCCAGGGCCGGTGACCGGGTCAACAAGAGCAGTTAGCATAGACAAAATCCCGGTTAACATGGCCAAAAGAGGAGTGAACCTAGCCGCGGGTCCCGGCCGGTCGATTACGGGTTTAATTTAGACGAAATCTCGTTTGCTTAAGACCGATTCTCCTTCTTTTCACCCGGTTCAGCCTTCCCCTGGCCCTGTTCCCGGCAATGATAAGCCGAAGGGCACGACATGCCGTGCCCCTACTATTTCCCCGGCACCCCCCCGCGGCCATTGATTATATGGTCAATGGGATGATTTAGCCCCCTGGTCAACCTTGAAAAATACACCGGTGTCTGTTATACTCAATTCTGAAAACAAAAAAACTTTTACCTGGGTGACAAACATGATGACAGAGGCAAGGGTTAATATCTTTGAACTGGCGGACCAAAACACCCTTTCCCTGCAAGACCGATGCCGGGAGTTAAAAAGCGGGAGCGATGGAGCCAGGGCCGCGCGGCTGGCGTCGTTTAAACGCCTGTTGGCTGAGATGAAAAAACGCGATGTGAAATTGGAGGTTGTCGATGAAGATTAAAATGGTGGCCATTGCCCCTTATGACGGCTGGGCTTTCATCACCCAGGATGAGAAGCTTTATATGCTCAAGCCGCCCTATCGCAGCCGCGATCTCACCGGGGCATCGGCCGGGGACCTGGAAAAGGCCGTGAATCATCACGGGTTCCAGGCAGTTGACCGGGAATTTTCCAACTTCCAGCAGTTGATCGTGTACCTGAAGCAGGAATACGTAAAGAACATGAAAGAATCGGGTTTTTCAGATCCCAGCCGGGAGGAGTTGGCCGCACTCTTGCAATATGCCGGTGATGAGATACTGGCTGAGTACCTGGAAAAGATAGAAAAGGAATTTATCCCGGGCCGTAAACTGGCCGCAGCCGAGTTGCTGCTCCTGGATTTACTGCACCTGGACAGGTTCTGCCGGGACAATGCCCGAAGGGATAAGGCACTGGGTCTATTGAAAGAGTGTCTAAAACAGAAAGAAGAACTGACGGTTTTAACAAAAAGGGCAAATGGTCATGAGTTTCCCAGCCTGAGATATAAATACAGGCCGGGCGATGTGTCCATAGTTAAAGAAACTATCTGTAAACAGGGGCAGTTCCTGTCATTCGGCCAGGCGGCTTAAGCGAATGGAGACGATTACCTTTTACTCTTACAAAGGCGGTGTGGGCCGCACCCTGGCATTGGCCAATATCGCCATTTACCTCTCCAGGTTCGGCCAGAACGTCTGTGTGCTCGATTTCGACCTGGAGGCCCCGGGTCTACATTATAAGTTGTCCCCATTATTTCCCGGGCCGGTGCAATCGGGCCTGGTCGATTATATCTACGGGTTTATCGAAGGCGGCACTATCCCCGGCAGCATTGAAAAGTATTGCCTGAAAGCGGAGAAAGTACCGGCCGGTTACGGCCATATCGGGCTGATCCCGGCCGGCAATGTGCTGTCTGCCCAATACTGGAAGCGGCTGGCCGCCATCGATTGGCACGATTTGTTTTACCGGGAAGATAGCGAGGGCATCCCTTTTTTTCTGGATTTCAAGGAGAAGATCAGGGAGCAGGTAAAGCCCGATTATTTATTGATCGATTCCCGCACCGGTATCACCGAGATGGGCGGGCTCTGCACCTCGTTGCTGACAGACCGGGTGGTGTTTTTCATCGGCAACAACCGGGAGAACATCGAAGGGGCCAGGCAGATACTGAGGGGTATCCAGGCATCACCGAGGTTACCCGACCAGGAGCCGGTAAAAATCAATTTTGTCCTTACCCGTATTCCATTACCGGCAGAGGGTAAAGGTGCGGGCCGGGAAGAGGAGATTGTCAAAGATATTAAGAAATTCTTGAATGAAGGGGCGGAAAATTTAGGCGACCAACTGAATATAACCGATATAACGGTACTGCACTCCGACCGGGACCTGGAACTGGCAGAGGGTCTCCGGTTAACCGAAGAGAATCTTATCGAGATGCCCCTGGCCAGGGATTATCTCAAATTATTTTCAAAAATCATACCGGCAGAGGTACTTAAGCCGAAAATCCAGGAGCTGCTCGACAAACTGGTGACACCCCGGCGGGCGATGGAAGAACCGGAAAAAATTAAATCCGAATTGGAGGCCATCGTTTATGCCTACCCGCAATCGGGTTTAATCGACAAGTTAACCGATTTATTCTACTATCGCATGAAAGACCGCCCGGCACAGGATGATGATGTCGCAATCCTGGAACAGTATCGAAAGGGCCTGCAAGACTATGAGAAGCGTGGATATAGCCGGGGAATAGCCGAGAGCTTGATCAAGATCGGCAGTATTTACCAGGAAAGGGGCGATTATGACGCCGCCTTAGAGCATTACCAAAAATCCCTGGAGATTGCGGAGAAGGAAAAATATCTACCCGAAAAATCAGTGAGTTTGTTCCAGCTAGGTGTGATTTATCAATTTAAATGTCAGTATGATAATGCCTTGAGTTACTACAAAAAATCTCTGGAGATCAGGGAGAGGATCGGAGATAATGCCGGGATTTCTAAATGCTTGCACCAGGTGGGCATGATCTATCAAATGAAAGGTGATTATAACGTGGCCACGGACTATTACCAAAAATCCCTGGAGATCAAGGAGAGGATAGGCGATATCGCAGGGATTGCTAAAAGCCTGCACGAGATTGGCAATATCTATTTTCAAAAAGGCGATTATGACGTGGCCCTGGACAAATACCATAAATCCCTGGAAATCAATGAGAAGATCGGCGATATCGCCGGGATTTCTAAATGTCTACACCAGATCGGCAATATCCATTTTAAAAAAGGCGATTATGACGCGGCCATGGAGCAGTATAAAAAATCCCTGGAGATCAAGGAGAATATAGGCGATATAAAAGGGATTTCAACTAGTTTGCACCAAATTGGTTTGCTCTATCAAGAAAAGGGCGAATACGACGCGGCCCTGACTCAGTACCAAAAATCCCTGAAGATCGAAAATAAGATCGGTGATATCCAGGGAGTGGCCATTACTCTGCACCAGGTGGGCAGGGTCTACCATTATAAAGAAGAGTTTGACGCGGCTTTAGACCATTACCGAAAGGCCCTGGAAATTTTTAAAGATATTGGCGATATCAAAAATGAGGCCAATGCTCTGCACCAGGTGGGCATGATCTATGAAGAAAAAGGCGACTTTGATGTGGCCTTATCCCACTACCAGCAATCCATGAAGATCAGGGAGAAGATCGGCGATGTGCCAGGAAGATCTGAATCTTATGGACAACTGGGGCAGTTTTATTTCAAGAAAAATAATCTTAAGACCGCCCTGAGATACTTTTTACAAGCATTGGATATTTGTAAAAGAATTGGATCCCCTAATGTGACACTGGCCAAGATAGATATCGCCCGCATCCGGGAGAAACTGGGGGAGAAAGAGTTCCAGGCGCTGCTGGACCGTACCCGCAAAGAACTGGACCTGGAAAACTTGAGCATTGATTAACCTGATTATAATGGGGGATCAAGGAGGCGATGATGACCGATATAGAGATTATTAAGGCCATAGAGAAAGTATTAAAGGAAAAACTTGCGCGGCGCGATCCGGGCGATATCGAAGATATTTTAAGGCGTGGCAAACCAGCGTACTGCCTGGACGAGACCGGCGCGGTCATTGGGTTAAACCTGGCTGGCCGGTCTATAAAGCCGGCTGTACCCTATCTGGCCCGGCTCACGCACCTGACCCACTTGAGTCTAAATGGCTGCAAATTGAAGCGGGGCGATCTCGATTTCCTGGCCGGCCTGGACCGGTTAACCCATTTAAACCTGGGCGGCAACCCCGGCATCGGCGATTATTCCTTTCTAAAGGCGCTAAAAGGTTTAAAGAGGCTTTACCTGGAGTGGAATAACTTAACCGAAGTCTCTTTCCTGGTCGGTCTGCCGGGATTAACGGAGCTCAGTTTGAGCGGCAATCCGGGCATCAGCGATTATTCCTTCCTGGGGGCGCTGAAAGGTTTAAAGAAACTTTACCTGTGGGAAAATAATTTAACCAATGTCTCTTTCCTGGGCCTGGTGCCGGGATTAACCGAGCTTTACCTGGGGTGGAATAACTTAACCGATATCTCTTTCCTGCGCCTTCTGCCGGGATTAGAGACGCTTTATTTGGTAGATAACAAAATTACCGACCTCTCATTTGTCGCCCACCTGGACCAGTTGACCGAGCTCGAATTCCGAGAAAACCCGATCGAGAACCCGCCGCCGGAGATCGCTAACCAGGGCGTTGACGCCATCCGCGATTACTTCCGTTCCTTAAAGGAAGGCAGCGAAAAGAAACTGGATGAGGTCAAGATACTGCTGGTTGGCGAGGGCAGTGCCGGGAAGACCTCCCTATTCAAACGCCTCAACGGCGAGCCCTTCAATGAAAACGAGGGCCAGACCCACGGCGTTAACATCGGTACACTGCCTATAGACGTCCTGTTAAATGGCCGAAAGCAGACCATCAAAGCCCATTGCTGGGACTTCGGCGGCCAGGAGATCATGCACGCCACCCACCAGTTCTTCCTCTCCAGCCGCTCTTTATACATCCTGGTGCTGGATAGCCGCAAAGACGATAAGACAGATTACTGGCTCAAACATATCGCCAGCTTCGGCGGTCATTCCCCGGTGCTGATCGTTATCAATAAAATCGATGTCAACCCCGGTTTCGACCTGGACCGGAATAGCTTGAAGGAGAAATACGCCAACATCGAAGGCTTTTACCGGGTTTCCTGCAAAAACAAATCGGGCCTGGAAGCATTCAAGCAAGCACTCCAGGGCGCCATACCGGGCATCGAGCTGTTGCGAACGCCGGTAGCCGCTTCCTGGTTGCATGTCAAAGAAAAACTGCAAACAGCCACCGCTAAAGATAATTATCTCGACCAGCCGGCATTCGAGATGATCTGCGAACAGGAGAAAATTACCGATGCCAGCAGCCGCACCACCTTGATCCGCTTCTTAAACGAATTGGGCGTTGTCCTGCATTTTAAAGAATTGGCGCTGTCTAACTTTCATGTGTTAAACCCGCGCTGGGTGACCGAAGCGGTTTACCGCATCATCAATTCCCCCTTTCTGGCTGGGCAGAAAGGCATTTTAGACACCGGCCGCTTGCCTTTCGTATTAAATGAGGAAAAGACTAAGACCGAAGCCTATGAGCAGAAGCTCCCCGGTGTTACCTATAAGAACCCTGAACAGTTATATATCCTCTCGCTAATGGAAAATTTCAAGTTATGTTTCCGGCTTGACAATGGGAAAATCCTTATCCCCGACCTGCTGGAAAAAGAGACACCCCGGATCGATATAGATGGGCGGGATGCCTTGCGCTACGTGGTGCAATATGATTTCTTGCCCGGGAGCGTGATATCCCGGTTCATGGTGCGGATGCACCGGGATATCGAAGGAAACTGCCTGTGGCGAACGGGCGTGGTCCTGCAAGACCGGGATCTGGGCGTTCGGGCGCTGGTTAAAGCCGATGAAAACGAGCGGCAGATATCGATCCTGGTCAGCGGCAAACAAAAGCGGGACTATTTTTCGGTGATCCGCAAGACCATCCGGGAGATCAACGGTTCCTTCTTGAAGTTTCTCCCCAAAGAACTCGTGCCCTTGCCCGGTTATACCGATGAGTTCGTCGATTACCGGGAGTTGATCGGTCATGAACAAATGGGGGAATATCAGATTACCATTGGCAGACTGGGGAAGAAATTCCCGGTTAAGCAACTGCTCGACGGCATCGAGAGCGAGCAAGAGCGCCGGGAGCATTTTCCGGGGAACGAAGGCGGTTTTCACTTTCATGGTAGAGACATTATTATAGGAGACAGGATCGAGGAGGTAAATAAAATGCCAAAGACAGTCATGAATATTGGCAAAGGGGCCACCATTGAAAACATGGTGGCGGCGGATGTCATCCAGGGCAGTTTTAATAAGATCGGCTCTTCCGGTGCTTCGGATGAATTGAAGATGTTACTGGAGGGCCTGACCCGGGAGGTCGAAAGGATGGCCGGGGAACTGGAGAAAGATAGGGCCGAAGAATTGGCCAAAGATCTGCAAACCTTTATCGGTGAGGCCATTAGCAAGAATCCGAGGAAAAAATGGTGGCAGTTGAGTGCCGAGGGCATCAAAGAGGCGGCGAAAACGGTCGGCGAGATCGGTTTATCTGCTTTAAAGAACCTGGATAAGATCATCCCGGTCTTAGAAAAATTGTCGGTGCTTTCATCATGAAGCGCCGCATGCCCTGCCCCGCTGTTTTCCCTCACCCCGGACAGTATCACTCTTATATTCTGTGTAATCTGGTTAATCTGGTGAATCTGCGGTTCAGACACAGGGGGCACGGCGCGTCGTGACCGAAATGCCGGGATTTTTTGGGCAGTAGTTGAAAAATCAAGGGATTGCTATTATAATAAAGCATGGAACAAATAAACGGAGCTGCCTGCCATGAAAGCAAGGTTCATTAACCCATACACCGATTTCGGTTTTAAGAAGCTCTTCGGCGAAGAGGCCAATAAAGATTTACTGAAGGACTTCTTAAACGAACTACTGCCCGGCGAGCACAAGATCGCCAGGCTAACGTTGAAGAGCGCCGAGCATATAGGCGCCATTACCACGGATCGCAAGGCCATATTCGATATCCATTGCCAGGATGAGCAGGGCGGGCAATTCATCGTCGAGATGCAGAAGGCCAAGATCAAGTTCTTCAAAGACCGGGCCATATTTTACACCACCTTCCCGATCCGGGACATGGCCGAGAAAGGGGATTGGGATTTTAAGTTAAAGCCGGTCTTTTGCGTGGCCATACTGGATTTTACCTTTGATGAAGAGCGGGAAAAGAAGCCCTATCTATCCAATGTGCAGTTAAAGGACCAGTATTGCCAGGTGATATACGACAAGCTGACCTACATCTTTATCGAGATGCCGCGGTTTACCAAAGGGGAGCATGAGCTTGAGACGCACCTGGACCGGTGGCTGTACTTTTTGAAGAACCTGGAGAATTTCGACGATATACCGCAGGTGTTGGGTAGTGTCAAAAATCTCATGAAAGAGGAATGAAAGGAAATGAGATGATTGATTTGGCAGTAGTAAAGCGTTAGCTATTTAAGATAAAGAGTTCTTTGACTGATCAGTAGAGCCGGTAAAAGGCCCT